>ERZ824600.25-NODE-25-length-203570-cov-7.352529_pt1 | contig 203570 bp, 169 predicted proteins | sample MGYA00519933_ERZ824600 | MGnify/ENA primary metagenome ERZ824600 (study PRJEB31778, sample SAMEA3449178) | human gut metagenome | biome: human gut; feature: human-associated habitat; material: faeces | place: United Kingdom | collected 2010/2012 ...
GCGATTTTGAAACGCTGGAAATCGTGCCTGAAACGCTGATTTGATTTTCCTGTACAAGTTGGTTTTGGTCGTCCGGTTCTTTTGGAACCTGGATATGGAAGCATAGGGACATGGCGATTTCCTCCTTATCGATAAGAACATCTGAGATTTGGAACATGGTGGACAGATAGTTGTTCAGGTAAATGACACTGCCCTTTTTGCCGGTTCCGGCTATCAGGGTCAAATGGCCATGTTCGGCCAGCTTGTTGAGGGTACGGCTGACAGTGGAACGGGAAACACCCCAGCGATCTGCCAGCTCGGTATAGCCGACAAAGGGTTCGCCGGTGCAGCTGCGGTAGTAGACCACCGGCCCTTTATCCGAACCCCGCACGCGCTCGTCCCGGTAAACGGTGTGAAGCCACAGATCGAGAAGAATATCCAGCTCCGAGCATTTTCCCAGGCCGATCAGCTCGTTCAGAGAGGCAATTGGGAAGAAGAAAAAGCCGGCGTCTTTTTGGCAGGGAGCGTTATAGTCGAGCACCGTGTTACTTTTCTGCCAGTCGGTGATTTTGAATTTGACGACCCGCCCGCGGGCTAAAAGGCTGTAAGTGATGTAGTGATGTTTTTGCAGGATCTCCAGCACCTGCAGAGCCTGCCGGGGATGCTTCAGCCGCAGCCTGGCCGTCAGGTCGGAGAGGGGGCAGATCCATTCGCCGGGATGGACAAGATACGACGTGCGCTCGATGCGCTGATAGGAAGAACGGAAATTGGCAAGGGAACAAAGGACGATATAATAAAAAAGACCGGAGCCTCCACGGGAATGGAAGCTCCGGTCTGCGATCAAAGACTGGATGAATTTTCGATAAATCCGGCAGCGGGGATAGTCCACCAGTTGTTTGAGTTCTAATTGATATTCCGGCACATAAATGCTCCTTCCTCAATAAAAAGGCCTCACAACCATTTACGATGGCTGTGAGGCAATGTGGTTTTGATAAAGCTACTCCAGGTTCATAGAGCTGTCTAAGGCGTCATATTCCCGCTGCAGCTCTTGCCGCAATTCATCTTCTGTGGGAAGATACAGCTTGTATTTTGAAACATAAATTTGCGTATTGTTTTCGGGTAAAGTATATTTTACTACCGACTCGCTCTTATCTGCACATAGAACGATGCCGATGGGCGGATCATCCCCTTCGTTCATCATTTCCCGCGTGTAGTAGTTCACATACATCTGCATCTGGCCCAAATCCTGGTGGGTTAGTTTGCCGGCTTTCAAGTCGATCAACACAAAACACTTTAAAATATAATTGTAAAATACAAGATCGATGAAGAAGTGCTGCCCGTCAAAAGTGAAACGCTTCTGTCTGGCCACGAATGAGAAGCCGCGCCCCAGTTCCAACAGGAATTTCTGCAAATGATCGATGAGCGCCTGTTCCAGATCGCTTTCGTAGAAGCTGGTGCTTTGTCCCAAACCGAGAAATTCCAGCACATATGGATCGCGGATAATGTCTTCCGGTGCTTTTCCCGGTTCCAGCTTTTGAATTTCAGCAGCAACGCCTTCCTTGTCCCGGCTGGAAAGCAGACGCTCGTAAAAGAAGCTGTTGATCTGCCGTTCAAGCTGACGTGTACTCCAGCCGGATTTCACACATTCATCCAGATAGAATTGGCGTGCTTTTTCGTTTTCCACCTTCATCAAAAGGCGATAATGCGTCCAACTCAATTCGCCACGCAGTGCGTGACCATTTGGAAAGGTTAAGTAGAATTGACGCATGTATTTTAAATTTGTGACCGTAAAACCTTTCCCAAAATCGGCGGTCATTTGCTTGGAAAGCTCCTGCATGAGTTCCGCGCCATATTCTGCTCGTGCTTCTCCGCCTTGCTGTTCAACAATGCTTTTACCGATATTCCAATAAGCCTCCACCATAGCATAATTTGCAGAGGCGTAAACTTTGTTCCGCGCAGCGGTTAGGATCTCCTTGATATGATTATAAAACTGCACGTCCATCATTTGGTTCATGTTGTCGCCTTCTTTCGCTTTACGATGGCTATATTGTACCATACAGGGATATGTAAAACAACCTATATGATTCTTGTAGTAGTATTATACCGAATGTATACTAGTTATTAAGCAGCCGTCGCCACGTCTCCCAAAATAGGCAGAGGGCAAAACTGCCGAAAAAGGCACGACCATTTCATGTAGTCGTGCCTTTTTGATCATAAGCAGGGCTTCCAACAATTTGCTAACACTTGTCTAACAAATTCGCAAAAGCAGGCTGTTGTAGGGGCTACGCGAAGAAATACATCAACCATGCGCCTTAACGGGGATAAAAGCCGGTTTTCCTTATATCGAGAAGGGCTTAAAATCACATAAATGACCCTAAAGTATTCTAAAGTAATAATTGCCTGATATCTTCAGGTTCATATCGGAGCAATTCGGTGGAGGTTCAAGTCCTCTTACCCGCACCAAATCTGCGGTCGGCAATTCGTAATGAGTTGCCGGCTGTTTTTTTGTTATGTTGCTCGGCTGCGAGCGGGTATCTTTTTTGTAACCCAAACCCAAATCGTCGCGGGCTATGTATCGTTCGCGACGATTTTTTGAAAAGGCATCGGCTCACGCACGCCGTCGTTCCTGCTTCCTGCAAAAAGTCACGCTCGGCTTGCCTGCTTGGTTGCAGCGGCTTGCTGTCGTTACTAACTTTTTGCGGGATACGTGAGCGCTCAAATCGCCCTCGAAAAATGGGAGGAGATTCATTTTATCTTACCCTTATATTTGAACAACGGTATAAATTTGAACATTTCTTTTGGAATGTTTAGATTTATACCGTTGTTATTTATGTTGAAGCCCAGTGTTTATGCGGGTTTCGGTATTTTTATTTTTTGCTGCTTGTTTGCCATAATGTAAGGCTTCATAGCGCGGAAATCTTGTCACGGACTGATTACCTTAAAATCACGCGAAACTTTTTCGCTCTATAAATCTGATTACTTTGGTGCTACCAAAAGCGTGTGAGATATGGTATAATTTTATTCATGAGAAACCACAGCGCATCGTTATCACACTCTTGAACCGGGAGGTAGAGAAGATGGATAAAAATCTGAAGCCATTATTTACACCATGGAAGATCGGAAACTGTGAGATCAAAAACCGCATTGTCATGACCTCTATGGGCGGAACAGACCTGTTCGGCTGGATGGAGAAAAATCATTTTGACAAGGAAGGCGCCAATTTTATCCTGGAAGTGGCACAGAACAATGTGGGCTTGATTCTGCCCGGCTGCCAGCCGGTGTACAATCCCATGTTCGGTCAGTGGCTGCACAAGAACGATAAAATGTATCAGGATCTGGCCAGATGGATGCCCGCATTCCACAAGACGGGTGCCAAGCTATTTGTGCAGCTGACGGCAGGCTTTGGACGTTCCTTCACCATCAGCTCGATGATGGAGTCCCTGTACACCAACAAGGTTTTGCGGGTGCTCTCCAAGCCTTTTATGGATCTGGATAAGATCACCGCCTCTGCCAGCCCGTCACCCAACCGCTGGTCGGATAAGGTCCCCTCCCGTGAGATGACACGGGAAGAGATACAGGAATTCATTTTCGCCTTTGGCCAGACGGCCAAAAAGCTTATGGATGCCGGGGTGGACGGCGTGGAGATTCACGCTGTCCATGAGGGATATCTGTTGGATCAGTTCACACTGAAATACGTGAACCAGCGTACGGATGAATACGGTGGTTCGCTGGAAAACCGTTATCGCTTTGCCGCTGAAATCGTGAAGGAGATCAAAAAGACATGCGGCCAGGACTTCCCGGTTTCGCTGCGCTACAGCGTTGTCTCCAAAACCAAGGGGTTCCGGCAAGGGGCTCTGCCCGGCGAGGAATACACCGAGGTGGGACGGGATATGGCCGAATCAGAGGTGGCGGTTAAATTCCTCCAGGATGCCGGTTATGACATGCTCAACTGCGACAACGGCACCTACGATGCCTGGTATTGGGCGCATCCGCCGGTCTATATGCCGGAAAACTGCAATCTGGCTGATGTCGAACATATTAAACGGTTTGTGGATATCCCTGTGGTGTGCGCCGGGCGGTTGGACCCGGCTGCGGCAGCCGCTTCCATTGAAGCGGGCAGGCTGGACGGCGCCGGCTTTGCCCGTCCCTTCCTGGCGGACCGGGCGTGGGTGACCAAGCTCATGGAGGACCGGCCGGAGGATATCCGTCCCTGTATTCTGTGCCATAACGGTTGCTTCAACATGTGCCATTATAAGGGCGTGCCCAACGACCAGGATCTGCCGGACAGCCTGCATCTGTCCCGCTGCGCTGTTAATGCAGAGACCATGCAGACGGGCAAGCACTATATCCAAAAGACCGGGGCGCCGAAAAAGGTGATCATCATTGGCGGCGGCATCGGCGGCATGGAAACCGCGCGGGTACTGAAACTGCGCGGCCATGAGCCGGTGATTTACGAAAAGGGCAGCCAGCTGGGCGGCACCTTTATCGCCGCCAGCGCTGAATCCTATAAAGGTAAGCTGCGGGAACTGCTGACCTGGTATCGCCGCCAGATGGAACAGCTGGACATTGAAATCCATTTGAACACCGAGGTCGGGGATCTGAGCCAATTCGCTGGGCAGGATATCGTCATTGCCACTGGTTCTGCTGCGCGGGTGCTGAATCATGTGCCCGGCCATGAACGGATGATTGAAGCCTGCGATTATCTGACCGGTACGCCGGTGGGGCAGACCGTTGCCGTCATCGGCGGCGGCCTGACAGGCAGCGAGATTGCCTATGAGCTGGCTCTGCAGGGCAAACAGCCCATCCTGGTGGAAATGAAGGACGATCTGGTGAGCCAGAAGGGCGTGTGCTTGGCCAACAGCTCCTATCTGCGGGAGTGGTTCGCACTGCATCAGGTGCCGGTGTATCTGGAGACTACTCTCAAGGCAGTGAAGGACGGCGCCATTGTCTGCGCGGACAAGACGGGAAAAGAAGTGGAGATCGCCTGCGATTCGGTCATCAGCTCTGCCGGATATGTACCCGCACCCTTGGCGAAGGAGAGCAGGCGTGTACGGCTGGTAGGGGACTGCCGGCAGGTGGGCAATCTGCGCACCGTGATCTGGCGCGCATACGAAGTGGCCATGGCCATTTAAACAGGAGGGATTTATTATGCAACTGAACCAGGAATTACGCAGTGTGCTGGAAGGCGGGAAGGGGGCTACCCTTCAAAAGGTGCTGCAGACCATGATGCGTTACGGCGAGTTGTTTGGCGCGGATGAAATGGTGCCGATTACCAGCCGCTACAACCATTTGGTGACCTCTTTCGGCCTTAAGGCGCTGACGCCGGTATACGGCCTTCTTGACCAGCTCATTGCGGAGGGGGCGCTGTCGCAGCAGAAGTTCTCCCTCGACCCGCGGCCGCTGGACCCCAATGTCCCTAGTTCCTTTCTGCAGAATTTCGTGTTCAACCATTTCATGTATACCAAGCAGGAGGAGTATGAGCAGCAGCTGGAACGTCTGGGACTGCTGAACAAGGATGCCTTCACCTGCACCTGCTATATGGACGAGGTGGGCAATGTGCCCCGGCAGGGGGAGGTGCTGTCCTGGTCGGAATCTTCGGCAGTGGTTTACGCCAACTCGGTGCTGGGGGCGCGCTGCAACCGCAATTCCGGCATCATCGATCTTATGGGTTCGGTGCTGGGCTATGTGCCCCGCTTCGGCCTGCTGACGGATGAAGGGCGCAAAGCCTCCTGGGTGGTGGAGATCCGCACCTCCAAAAAGCCGGAGGCACAGCTGCTGGGGTCCGCCATCGGCATGAAGGTCATGGAGGATGTACCCTACATTGTCGGGCTGGATAAATGGCTCGGTACGCTGGATGAGGACGCCAAAACCTATCTCAAGGACTTTGGCGCCGCCACCGCCTCCAACGGTGCGGTGGGGCTGTACCATGTGGAGGGGATTACCCCTGAAGCGGTGCAGCAGGGCCGCGCACTTGTCAGCGAGGGCGCCCGGACTTATGTGATTGATGACGCGGAGCTGGAGCGGGTGTATAAAAGCTATCCCGTTATCTGGAAAAAGCAGGACGCCCGTCCCAAGCTGTGCTTCATGGGCTGTCCGCACATGAGTCTGAATCAGCTGATTGCTTGGACGGAGAAGGTGGAGCAGGGACTGGCCAAAACTGGCCGGAAAAAGGTGGTTATCCCCACCGTGTTTACCGCCGCGCCGGCGGTCATCAAGGAATTTGAAAAGGCCGGCTATGCTGCCCGGCTGAAGGCCACTGGCGTCATACTGTCCTATATCTGTCCGCTGATGTATATGAACAACCCACTGAGTGCCAGCATGCCGGTGATCACCTCCAGCAACAAGCTGCGCACTTATACCAGCGCCCGGTATTATACTGATGAGGAGATTCTTGCACAAATCACGGGAGGTGCGGCAAAATGAAAACGTTTAAAGGTCGTGTGGTAGCCCCCGGCACCGTCTCCGCGCCGGCTCTGGTCAGCCATGGGGGGCTGAATACACTGGCGTCCTTTCAGAAAGCGCTGCAGTTCGGGGATAAGCAGGCCACCTGCGGCGATCAGAACAACCCGGATCTGTATGGTAAGCAAATGGCCGGCAAGGCGCTGTGCCTGCCGTGTACCATAGGTTCCACCACTGGCGGTTTGGTGCTGTATTGTGCCTGTGCCATGCATCGCCAGCCGGCCTGTATGCTGTTTTCCGAGCCCATTGACTCGCTGGCGGCGGCAGGGGCGATCCTGGCTGATGTGTGGCTGGAAGATGTCAGCATGCCGGTCGTGGACTCACTGGGTGAGGAATTCCTCGCCTATGTGAAGGACGATATGACCGTAACGCTTCAGGAAGACGGCACCGTTTTAGTGGAATAACCCCCTCTGGCAACAGTGGGCATCGTAAAAAGACGATGCTTATCGGGAATTTGTTTTTAGGCGGATGTCTTTTTTTCAATCAAACCCCAAGTGCCCCCCTTGCGTATCAAGGGGGGACGTTTTTGCTCATTTTTTGGGGCTGGAAAATAATAAGGGATTTTTGCTGAAATTCCGTTAGAACTGCCCGATTCCTCTATTTTTGTTGGCAGCTGGTTTGCCTATGAAAAGGAAGGAATGAACAGAAAACGACAATCTCTCCTATGGCCGGAACAGCACAGGGGCATTTCCGCGGCGTAGGGAAGCCGGCAGAAAAACACGGCCTCCTATGCTTTGTTCTGGGACTTGTTTGCGTGATTTGTATCAGCACAATCGCGGGCTGTGCGGGTCAGCCCTCCGGCAACCATTCTTACGGAGGAAAAACGCCTGTCTCGTCCAAGGTGTCGTCTGTGGACTCTGCGGAAAACGGGCCGCCTCCCAGCGTCAGAGTGGTGGATTTCGGTAAAGATCTGGAACGGTGAGACGAAGCGAAGCAAGAGATGATGGAAGCTGTCCGCAATATGGAGCCCTCCGTCTATGTGAAAAACAGGGTGCGGTTCGACCGGCCGGAACTGGACGTCAGCTGTTTCTGGGTTTCCGGTGTGGTGGATCGTATCCATTCCATTCCGCCGGAAGAGGGGCAGGATTATGCGTTTGGCGGTATGGTTTATTTTGAATACAACTGTGAAATGTCCGATATCCCAGTAATGCAGAAGGAAATCGACCGTGCAGCCGCAGCGATACTGGCGAAAATCCCGGCAAATGCCGATGAATGGGAAACAGCAAAAATTGTGCACGATGAGATTGGCCGAATGGCAGCCTATGACCATTCTCTGGAAGGGCGTCATATCCGGGATATTTACGGCGTCTTGAAGGAGGGCTCTGCTGTATGTGTAGGCTATGCCTATGCGTTTGATTATATACTGGAACAGGCTCCAAATGGTCCTGCGTGTATCACCAGAGAAAGTGCGGACCGTGCCCATGCGTGGAATGAAGTCCAATTCACAAATGGAGACGGCAAAAGCTATCTGTATATTGACCCCACATGGGACGACGCCGACAAGACGGACGCCAAGGGAAACCCCTATATTTTTAACGACTACTTCTGCGTTTCCCCCGATGAACTGGAGGGTGTGGATGACAGCCACACGATCGGTATTACCGGAGAAGGGAGAGATCCCACTCCGTTCTATTATCATGTGCGCCAAGGGTGTTATATGACAGCTTATAACGAAACGGAAGCTGTCCGCATTTTCAGACGGCAGTATCAGGCCGGCGGCAATATGCTCACCATTCGGTTTCAGAATCAGAGCGACTTTAAACAGGCGCGGCAGTGGACGGAAAACAACTGCGCGAAGCTGAACCAGCTCGTGGGCGATGCCGGGTATTACGGCGCCTATCTCTATTGGTGGAACGATAACTTGCAGATTCTGAATATTGGTTTGAATCCGCCTGCGGCGTAAGAAAATACGGGGCGGGGGTTACGTCCTTCTGCCTTTGACCAACAACTAAGCCCAAATCCTTGATGTCAAGGATTTGGGCTTTTTGTCGGCTTCGGCAAGAAAAATCCCGTCGGCTTGAACTGCTCCAGAAGGAAAGGACGGAAATAAAATCACCAATTGTAGGGTGGCGAAATATTAGGTAAACAAACGCCGTTTTTTCGATAGGAAAAAAGCTCTGAACTAAGCGGAATACGTTTGTTGTAAGCAGATATACTTTTAAAATCACCTGAAAATACTGCGCCGAGTCTGGATGCGGGAGAATAGCGAATGTCTGACCGCTCATAAAATCGGCCATTACAAGATATAAAAACGCGGGCGGCTCAGCCGCCCGCGTGCCGGGATAAATTCATCACAGCCAGTCTCAGCTGGCAAGCCTTTCATTAGCTTTATCTACATCAATCTGGTACTGATCGGTAAACGCCTGAATGGATTGGGTGATATCCTTTCCGTTGAACACATCGTTGAGCAGATAAAAGGCTCCATTTCCTGCGCTCAGGATACCATCCGTAAAGTCACAGCTCATCGGATGTTCCCGCAGTTTCTCGAACAGTTCAACGCTTCCTTCCATATGCTGTTCTTTTGCTGTGCTGGCTGCTGTTTCCGTCAGAATGCATTCGATCAATCTTCCGCCAGAATACGGCGCTTTGGAGCCGTTGGAAATGCAGTAACCGGAAGCATGCACCATACTGCCGCCGTCGGTGTTGCTCGGACCAAACGGGAACGCCGTCACACCAAAATCAAACTTAATATCGCCCTTTTCCTTAGCTTTCAGGAAAGCCACCTCGTCATAAGCATAGGAACCATGAAAAGCCGCTTTTCCCTTGATAAAGTTCGCTTGCCCATCCAACCAGCCATTGCCGGCGATACGGTTTTTGAAGAAAATGTCCTGAATCATCTCGAGGGATTCCTTCAGGCTGGGATTATTCATCTGCAACGTGTATTTGTCATTTTCAAAGGTCACCACGCTGACGTTGTTGCTGGAGAGGAAAACCGTGTTGTACATGTTTTCAAAACCATTTATTCCTGCACTGGTATCATGGCACTCACCGGCAAGGCGTTTGAATTCCGCCCACGTCCACTTTCCTTCTTCATACAGGTGGCGCGGTTCGTCCGGATCAAATCCGTTTTCCTCCAAAATCTTTTTGTTATAGAAAAGAACGTAGGGGACACTGGCTGGTCCCGCACTGTAGTATTTACCCTCAAACTTGGCAAACCGATCCATCATGGGTTTGTCAAAAATATCTGCCTCCGAAGTGAGGTATTCATCCAAGGGCTGAATATAATCGCCTTGATAGAAGGTCAGGAAAAACTGGATATAAGAATTAAACACATCAATAGGCTGACCAGCCCCAATGCTGGCAATAACTTTATCCTGCCAGGCCTGATCGCCGCTTTGCAAGACCTTGACTTTCTTCCCGGTTTCCTTCTGAAAAGCTTCGATGCCCTTATAAACAGGATTTTCCGGATCAGAATGGGTGTAGCCATTCATTAAAAAAGTGATTTCATCCGGCTCGGATTCAATCTTGTTGGGATCCTTCTGTTCAATGTTCATGGATGTATCTCCTGAAGAAGGCGCCTCATCCGGCTTACAACCGGAAAATAGCAGCAACACTAACATCAGGAGAGAGGAAAGCGCGGCTAGCGATCGTTGGATTCTCATTGCGGATACCCCTTTCAACTTATGTACTAGAAATCTCGCCTTATGTCGGCTCGATTTATGACTTTATTATAATCACACCCAACGGGGAATTCTACACACTTTCGGCTTAAATATATTGCCAATCGGCACTTGTGTGCCGCAGGCATTGAAAAAACAGTAAATTATGATTATGATTAGAATTGTGATTAAGATGTTGTTAGAAAAAATAGAAATATTGCTTATAACAACAATAAAATCAGATGATATTTCTATTATAAGGTCAGGATCTTTAGTGGGATTTTATTTCTTTAATAGTCTGTGTTCTAAAAAAATACCAGAATTCGGCGCTTTTTAGAGCGCTCTGTACTTTTATTTGAGGTAAAAGATTTATATTACGTTTCAGGAAATTCATTGACGGGAAAGGAATGGTCTTCATGCAAGAACCCCGCTGTTTCACACATTGGCTCCCCATAGTTTCGCGCCGTTTTACAGCCGCAGCCGTATTCCTTTGCCTGTTGTTTACCAGCGTCCCTGGCACACCAAACGCACGCGCTGAGTCAGTGCCTGTTGAAATGCAGATGGATAGGGATAATTACTATACCTATAGGCAAGAACACGCAAGCGCCCCCGAAGCTTCGCAGACGCTTCAGCTGGATATCGCTGACGCCGTGCTGAACAACGCTGAGCAGCTGCCCCCCTCCGATGAACGCAGCTGGGAGGTTATGCTGAAAGACAACGGATTCATCACTCTTGTCTTTAATGTAGAAACTGCTGCACTGTATTGTCTGGAACTGGACTATATGTATGAGGATAATCAAGGGAAAGAGGTACAGCTGTATTTTCAAGTAGACGGAGAATACCCCTATATGGAAAGCAGGGCGCTTACCCTGAAAAGTCTATGGCGGGATGTGGGCGGTATTCAAACCGATGCGCAGGGCAATGATCGCATCCCAAAACAGGAAGAGGTCTTTCGCTGGCAGACCTTCCTTCTGCGGGATTTTGCGGGTATGAGCAGCAGTCCGTTGCAGATATATTTGACACCGGGTCGACATGAACTGACACTTGGATCAGCTTCCGGAAAATTCCATATTGGCGGGATTTGTCTGTGCGGCAGGTCCCAGATTCCCTCCTACGCTGAAAAACTGGCTGATTATACCGCAAAGGGATTGAAGCCTGTAGATAATATTTACCTGCCCTATCAGGCGGAAAGGCCTGCGGAAAAGACCGACCAGACCCTTTATCCTACCTATGACAGGAGCAGCCCAGTCACTCAGCCATATGATGTATCCAAAATCAAACGTAATACCATTGGTCAACAGAACTGGGCTTCGGCCGGGATGGCGATAACCTACGAAGTGGATGTGCCTGCGGACGGGCTTTACTTACTCACTCTTAAGTATAAGCAGAGTCTGCAGACCGATATATCCACCTTTCGGAATATCCGCGTCAACGGTGAAATCCCTTACGCAGAACTGGAAAATATTTCGTTTCCCTTTGGCTTTGAATGGACAAACAAAACCTTGTCGGATGAAGACGGCTCCCCTTGTTATATTCCCCTTAACAAAGGAAGAAACACCATACAGATAGAGGCTACTGTGGGGTCAATGTCACCTGTTTTTGACAAGGTGGATCAAATCATATACCACATGAATGAAATATACCGCCGGATTATGATGGTAACCGGTGCAGAACCCGATACAAATAGAGACTACTATTTGGAACGGGAAATTCCGCAGCTGTACAACCGCCTGAGCGGCCAGGCGGCGGAGCTGGAGGAAACGGCGGATATGATCAGAGACGAATACGGTGAACATACCAGTGAGGCGGAAAAGTTTGTCCGTATTGCGCAGCTTCTCCACAATCTGGCCGAAGAACCTTCACTTATCGCTCTGCGTTTGTCTGAATTGCGGGATGAAATAAGCACACTGACATCCTGGCTGATTACCGCTAGAAGCCAACCGCTGGAGTTGGATTATTTCATTGTTCATTCTGCCGATGCAGAACTTCCCAGGGCGAAAGCCACTTTCTGGCAAAGCTTGAAAAATGCTGTGCTGACTTTCCTGTACTCCTATGTGGAGGACTACAGTTACCAGCAGCCGGAGGGAGACAGACATATCGTCGTGTGGTCAAGTGACGGAAGAGAGCAGGTTCAGCTTCTTAAAGACCTGATCAGTGACCGTTTCACCCCGGAAACCGGCATCACGGTAAACCTGAGTCTGATGCAGGGTGGTTTTATTGAGGCCACACTGGCCGGGAGAGGACCCGATGTAGCTCTTAATGTTGCCCGTGGGCAGCCGGTTAACCTTGCCTGCCGCGGCGCGCTGTTGGATCTGAGCGACTTCGATGGTTTCAACACGGTAGTTGAACGTTTTCTGCCGCAGGCGATGATCCCTTATCAATACCAAAATGGCTGTTATGCGCTGCCGACCACCCAGCAATTTTTTATGATGTTTTACCGAACCGATATCTTTAAAACTCTGGGGCTTGAACCGCCTGACACCTGGGCCGATCTGATTTCCCTGCTGCCGGTACTGGATCGGTATCATATGTCAGTGGGGCTGCCATACGCGGCGGTTTCCGCCCTGAGCGCCGTGGATGGCGGCCTTGGGTCCAAAGATATATTTCCCACATTACTGATGCAGATGGGCGGGAGCTTTTACAACGAGGAACAGACTGCCACGGGGTTTGACACTCCGGAGGCGGTTGAAGCGTTCAAGATGTGGGTGGATTTTTATGTCAAACGCGGATTCGACCTGACTTATGACTTTAACTCTCGTTTTCGCAGTGGAGAGATGCCTTTGGGCATTGCCTCCTACCAAACGTTTAACCTCCTGAGTGCAGCTGCTCCTGAAATTCGCAATCAGTGGACAATGCTGCCGGTTCCCGGTGTGGAAAAGGACGATGGCACTATTGATCGTACTGTAGGCACCTCTGGAACCGGTTCGATTATTTTCAGCGGGGCAAAGGATCCGGAGGCATGCTGGGCGTTTTTGGACTGGTGGTCGTCCGCGGAAATTCAATATCAGTACGGCATAGGTGTAGAAAATTTGCTCGGTCCAGCCGGTCGCTACACACCGTCGAATGTGGAGGCCATGAAGCGTCTGCCATGGTCCTCTGATGAATGGAAAGTCCTGGAAAGGCAAATGGCCTTTATACGGGAGATACCGGAAGTTCCCGGAAGCTATTATGTTTCCCGCTCAATTGACAACGCTTTCCGCAATGCGACCTACAATATGGCGAACCCACGTGAGGCACTGGAAAAGGAAAACGCCAAAATAAACCGGGAACTGCAGCGTAAACGGCAGGAACTGGAAAACAAATAGCGTCTTTTGCGCCATACCGCTGTTCCACGCAAATATCCAGGAAAGGAACGAATCTGGCAATGACAAAACAAAAAAGCAGTCCCGGGACAGTCGTCTCGTCATTAAAAAAGAAATCGTTCTGGCGTTATCTGTGCGACCATCGCGCAAGCTATATCCTGCTGCTCCCCTTTATGACGCTGTTTTTTATCTTCACCGTTATTCCCGTGATATCCTCCATGGGACTTGGTCTGACCTATTTCAATATGTTGGAACCGCCGAAATTTGTTGGATTTATGAATTTCGAACGGATGCTGCTGGATGACGAGGTTTTTCTGATTGTTTTAAAAAATACACTCATCTTTGCGATTATTACTGGACCGATTGGTTATCTGATTTCCTTTTTTTCCGCATGGCTGATTAACGAATTGGGAAAAACACTTCGCACAGTGATGACCTTTATTTTTTATGCGCCTGTGTTATCCGGCAATATGTATTTTATCTGGGGCATCTTGTTCAGCGGCGATCGCTACGGCCTGATCAATTCCCTGCTGATGCGGCTGGGTATGATCCGCCAGCCGCTGCAATGGCTGAGCGACACGTCTCTGATTATGCCGGCTCTAATTGTCATACAGCTTTGGCTGAGTCTAGGAACCGGATTTCTGGCTTTCATCGCCGGTTTTCAGGGTATGGATAAAAGCCTGTTCGAAGCCGGTGCGATTGATGGAATACGCAACCGATGGCAGGAATTGTGGTACATCACTATACCATCCATGTCTCAGATTATGCTGTTCAGCGCCGTGATGCAGATCGGTACCTCTTTCGGCGTGGGCAGCATTGTGCAGGCTCTGGCAGGATTCCCCACTACAGAATATTGCGCAGACACGATTATCACCTATATTGCGGATGTCGGCACGGTTCGTTTTGAAATGGGCTATGCCTCCGCCATTGCGGTATTTCTATTCCTGATGATGCTGCTTACCAATTTCCTCATCAGCCATATTCTGAGCCGTTTCAGCAAAGACTAAGAAAGGAAAGGGCGTCGCCATGAGCATCCTCTTTAAAAACAAGGTGAACCGTTCGTTGGGTGGAAATCTTCTTATTTTTCTGGCGCTCTTACTGATGGGCGGCTTTCTGATTATTCCTTTGATTTATGCCGTTTCTTCGGCATTTAAGCCGCTGGATGAGATCTTTATTTTTCCTCCCCGTATTTTCGTTAAAAACCCGACGTGGAATAATTTTATCCAGCTTGGGCAGATAGCCAACAATTTCTGGGTTCCGCTCTCTCGGTATATTGTAAACAGTATCGTGGTCAGTGCCGCTGCCACCGTCGGGCATATCCTTTTTGCCAGCATGGCGGCTTACCCTCTGTCTAAGCATCGTTTTGCAGGGAAACAGATGTTGAATACGCTGGTCAGGCTGGCGCTTTTGTTCACCTCTACTGTTACTTACATACCGCAATACATTGTCATGGCACAACTCGGCCTGATAAACAGCCAACTTGCGCTGATTCTTCCGGCGCTGCAGTCCTCCCTTGGGCTGTACCTTATGCAAAGCTTTATGGCGGGAATCCCCGACGAAATGCTGGAAGCGGCCAGAATCGATGCGGCATCGGAATATCGTATCTGCTTTCAGGTGGTCATGCCAAATGTCAAACCCGCTTGGCTGACTCTAATGATTTTTTCCTTTCAAGGGATTTGGAACAACACCGGAGGCACTCTGCTGTATCAGGAAAATCTCAAAGTTCTCCCTTCTATTTTGGGACAGATCAGTGCCGGTGGTATTTCTCGCGCGGGCGTTACCTCTGCCGCCACTCTGGTAATGCTTATCCCTCCCATTATCCTGTTTCTGGTTTCCCAAAACCGTGTGATTGAAACAATGAGCACATCCGGGATGAAATAAAAGCGGCAGAAGGGAGATAGCCATGATCGGAACAATATACAGAAAATGGCGGCAGATCATAAAACGCAACCCAAAAACCAGAATCAGGAAGCGGGGATTTTTTCCACTGCTGTCCGTTACGATTTTAGCAGGGTGCTTGGTCCATTCCGCCAGTGCAGCGCAGACCTCATACAGTTATGTCTACACCTCCAAGGATGAATCCGTCCCCACAGCGCTGGCCTATGAACCGGTACGGGCTGTTTCCGGAATTGACATAGGTGCCGGAATGCTGAACAAACCTCAGGATATGGTTGTTTATCAGAATGAAACCTATGTGCTGGATGGCGAAAATCAAAGGATCGTTGTTTTGGATCGGGAATTGAAACTCCAGCGAATTGTAACCCCGAAAAACGCCGACGGATCAGAGCTCCTTTTCCAGAACGCTCTGGGCATCTACGTCAATGGCGAAACACTTTATATTGCTGACCGTGGCGCAAAAATGGTTTATTTACTGGACGGCAACGGCGTACTGACGAATACCATACCTTCGCCTGATCCCGCGATGCTTCCGCCCGATTTCCATTATGAGCCGTCCAAAGTGCTGGTGTCTTCAAAAGGTTATGTATATGTTGTATCTGTCGGTTCGACCGCTGGGGCGCTGTTATTTAACCCAAAACTTGAATTTATTGGCTTTTTTGGAAGCTGGGATGTGGCGGTCACCGAAAACCTGCTGCTGGATAATCTATGGCGGAAGCTGCTCAATCCTGAACAGACTTTGAGTGCACTCACACGCCGTCTTCCCGAACCAATGGTGAATTTCGTCATCGATGAGGAAGATTACATATATGCCATCCGCGGAACTGCCGGAGGCCGGCAGCAGGTGCGCCGGTTAAATGCCCAAGGGGTTAACATTCTGTATACACCCTCTGGTCTGTGGGGGATGTTTTCCGAACGGGAGACATGGTTTGATGAACAGAACAATGTGTATGTTGACTCCCTCCTCTGCGATATCACAGTGGACAAAGACGGATTTATTACCGTATTGGACAGCACTAGAGGACGTATTTTTCAGTACGATACGCAATCCAATAATCTTTTTGCTTTCGGAGGAAAGGCTTCGCAGCTGGGTAATTTCCAATCTCCTGTAGCTATTGACCGGCTCGGTGATCAACTGCTGGTTTTAGACCAGCAATGCGGAAATATCACCGTATTTCACCCCACAAAATTCGCAGATGACGTGCATGCGGCCTGCGTTCTGTATCAGGACGGAAAATATGTGGAAGCACAGCCGTACTGGGAACGGGTGCTGAAAATGGATCCGAACTATGAACTGGCCAATATTGGTATGGCCAAAGCCTGTTCGAAGTTAGGCATGCACGAGGAGGCGTTGAACTATTATCGCCTCGGAAACGATAAGGAAGGGTATTCCGCTGCTGCAAAACTGCTTCGGGACGATGTGCTCCGCCGGTGGTTTCCGGTTTTGCTTTCGGTTTTTCTCCTTCTGCTGGCCGGTTTGGTGTTTTGGCTTCTTTATAGCGAGAAACATCGTAAAAGCGATTATGCCATTCGTATCAGCAGGTATCAATTTCCGTCCTATTGTTTGTTTCACCCGTTTAAAGGCTACACGGAACTGAAATTTGAGCGACAAGGTTCTCTGGCCATTGCCAACGGCATTATCGTATCCTTTTTCTTCGTGGCGCTGATAAATCAGCAATTGACCAGCTTCGCCTTCAGCACAAATGACGATGTTCCCTTTAATATTCTGTTGGAATTGGGTAAGACCGTTGGTCTGTTTGCCGCGTGGGTAATCTGCAATTGGGCAATCAGCACCTTCACCGACGGCGAAGGAAAACTTCGTGAAATTTGGATTTTTACCGCTTATGCGCTTTTACCCTATATTCTTACACTTATTGTCCTTACCCTAACCAGCCATGTTTTTTCTTTACAGGAAAGAGCATTTTATGATATTTTTCAGAATATTGGGTTGCTTTGGTTTTTTATCAGCGTTTTCATGTCGGTAAAAGAAGTTCACCAGTATACACTGAAGCAGACGATTTTCCATCTGATTCTCACCTTTATTGGTATCGCCTTTATCGTACTGATTATTACCGTTGTATACAGTATGTTTGTCCAATTGTTCGGGTTTGTTATTATGTTGGGCAACGAATTGCGGATGCGGTCATAGCGGTTTTGCATTTCACTGGATATGCCTTCAGAGGACGGCCATAATGGGCGATTTCTCCCAATCTGCCGGTTATGCTGGCGGCTTGAAGAAACCATGTGGAGCATGGTACAGGGAAATATCTGTAGAGGCTTGCGGAAACCAACTTCTTTTCGCTTTGCTTGTTCTGCCGCCCATAGACGGGTGTCCATGCTTCTCACTGGAATTTGTACGAATGGATTAGTTTGTTTATTGGTGATTTTATTTGACTGCTGCTTGAAGCGCAGCCGTCTATTCCCCTTTCGCTTTGCTGGTGGTTTCCGTAACAGCAACCAAAAGCACGCCGTGCAGGGTGCCTTGCCATTCACAAATTGATAAACTTAAAGAAAGATGAAGGGATTGCATATGATACAGGCAAAACAGCGCCATCGTTTTGTGGCTGGAATTGCGGCCTTCGTGTTGTTGCTTTTCCCGGCCTGTTCCGCTTCGCAAAATTCAGATAGGAACAATACCACTGTATTGCCTGAATCGGTGGTGCCGACCGGTCCGTTTTCAGGAAGCGTGGAAAATGCGCGCTTCCGTGTGGAGCTGCATAACTACATGAACGAGGGGGAGAAAAGCGATACGGCCTTTCTGGTTTTTACCGATAAACAGACTGGGGTGGTGTGGAACAGCTCGCCTCCCGGTGCCGACGAAGACCCTCTGGCGAAAAACGCTCGAAAAATGGCCATGAAATCGCTGATGCATATCCGTTATGCCGACGCGGACTCCAACCTTTCGCTGGCCAACAGCGCGGTGAATTCCCGCGGCGATCGGACAAGGTTTCTGTCCATTCCGGGTGGGGTGCGGGTTATTATTCGTTTTGAAAATGAAGGAATAACCGTGCCCATGGATATCACGCTGATGGACGATTATCTGAAAGTATCCATCCCTGTCCGGGAAATTGAAGAAGATCCTGACAGTGATATGAGGCTTGTTTCTATAATTCCTTTACCATATTTCGGCGCATTGCAAATGAATGATGATGGTTATATGCTGGTTCCGGACGGAAGCGGAGCCTTAATCGACAGTAGCCGGATCGGAAGCGGGGCACTGGCATATAAGCAGTATATTTACGGACGGGATCCTGCCATCGAGCAGAAAACCGGCCAAATGGTTACGCAGACCGCCCGGCTGCCTGTTTATGGGATAAAAAAAGATACCGCCGGAATGTTAGGCATAATTCACACAGGTGCTTCCCGTGCGTGCATTAACGCCGAACTGCATGGAACAGATCAATCATATCATTGTCTGAACACCGAATTGATTTATCGTGATTTTGCCACGGTGGACGTAGGGAAAAAAACATATCAGTCGATTAAAATCAACCTATTTGAATCCGAACCGGTACAAGAAGAGAATTTTGAGATCCGGCTGTATCCTCTGTCCGAAGAGCAGGGGTATGTAGGTATGGCAACTCGATACCGCGAATATTTGCTTAACGACGGCGGTGTCACCCCTGCCGCGACGGAAACCGCTCCTCTGTATGTTGAACTCTTCGGTGGGGTAAAGCGTCAGGTGAGTGTGCTTGGTCTCCCAATGGACCGCGTGGTTCCGGTCACTTCATTCGCAGACGCCCTTACCCTCATCAATACTTTGCAGGAGAGAGGGGTAGGGGAGCTTGTGATCGGCTATACTGCATGGGGGCGAGGCGGTTCATCCAGTCGGATTCCCCTAAAAGTACAGCACGAAAATGCTTTGGGGAGCCGGAAGGAATGGCTTGCTTTGCAAGAAACATTGGCAGGCCAGGGGATAGCCCTGTACCCTGACCTTAATTTCACCGACATTTATAAAAATGCCGGATTTAACGGAAAAACAGACGGAATCAAAACCATGCAGAAAAACCCTCTGGTGCAATACCGTTATAAGCTTAGTACTTACCAACCGAATCCGTTGCTGGAAAACACCTTCCTTCTTACTCCGGAAAAGGTAAACGCAGCTGTTGACAAGTTTGTCCGTTCGTCGGAGGACTTGAATGTTGCCGGTTTTTCAGTTCATACTTTGGGGCAAAAGCTGTACTCCGATTTCGGCTCCGTATCCATCAACCGTATGCAGACACAGCGGATTTGGGAAACTGTCCTGAAAACGCTGACTGATGCTGGCGGCAGGATGCTCTTTCGTGATCCAAATGCGTATGCTTTTCCTTATGCCGCGCATCTGACCGAGGTGCCCGTAGATTCCAGCCGGTTCCTGATTGAAAGCAAGCCGGTACCCTTTTACCAGATTGCCCTTCATGGGGTCATCCCTATGACGCTCCCTTCTTTGAACGGCTTCAGTGATATACGGGAAGCCAAATTAAAGGCGCTGGAAACCGGTTGCCTGCTGAAATATACCTGGGGCGCACAGAACGTTGACCGTATTCTTCATACGGAGATGGATGGACTTCTGGGATTGGACTATTCCCGCTGGCTAGATGAAGCCATTACCGCTTATGTCGAAACACAGCCTTTTCTGAAAGCGGTTTCCGACGCAAAGATTAATTCGCACCGTGAACTGGATGATAACGTATTTGAAACAGTCTATGACAATGGCGTTCAGGTCATTGTCAATTACAGCGAAACAGCGGCGGAAATTAACGGCAGAACGATACCGGCCATGGGTTACCTCATCGCAGGGATGTAATCCCTGTGCGAAAGGTCAGCCCCCGTAAGAAAGGACGGAATATGTAAATGAGCACCAACGCCAAACGGCAGGCCTCGCACAACAGGCTGAATATGCGCCGCAGAAAAAGCATCGCCGGTATCCTTTTCCTGCTGCCATGGATGATCGGCACTCTTTTTTTCTTCATCATCCCTTTTCTGACGGCATTTGCCTACTCGGTCAGTGATATTAAAATTACAGCACAGGGCTTTGAATTACAATATGCCGGCTTAAAGTATTTCCGTAGCTTTTTTACACAGGACGGCGTTTTTATCAAAAGCATGGTGGAATCCGTGATAGGCGTACTTCCCAAAGCCTTTTTTATCCTTTCGTTCAGTATAGTAATCGCGATTGTTCTGCAGGGAAAGTTCATCGGCCGGACAGCAGCCAGAGCAGTCTTTTTCTTTCCTGTGGTGATTTCGGCCGGAGTGGTAATCGTGGTACTCAAGGAACAGGTAATGACTACCGGAACAGCCATCGCCGACATGGCGCCCTCATACATCTTCAAAGCCCCCTCCATGACCGATTTGTTTGCCAGACTGGGCCTCCCCGCGGCAATTTTGGAAAAACTCACACCATTGGTTAACCAGATGTTCGATCTGACTTGGAAATCTGGGGTACAGATATTGCTGATGCTGGCCGCCATTAACAACATTCCTTCTTCTGCTTACGAGGCGGCCAGCATTGAAGGGGCAACTGAGTGGGAGCGCTTCTGGAAGATCACTTTCCCAATGATTACACCAACCTTGGTGGTGGCCACAATTTACACGGTTATCGACACCTTTACCGATTACGCCAATCCGATGATTCGCCTTATCCAGAATTATTACAAGCAAGGGCTGTATACGGAAAGCTCCGCTGCAGGCATCAGTTATTTTATTGGTATATTTGCCTTGATCATTGTATTCTACGCCATTGTTTCCCGTAAGGTATTCCATGCCAACAATTAAGGGGGGCCGTCATGTCCAAGCGAATGCCATATGCGCAGGTAATGCATTTTTACCGGCGGGAAGGAACTGTAAAACGTGCAGTCTCGTTTACGGTAAAGACGATTGTACGCAGCCTGTTTCTCATCGGTGTGGGATTTGTTATGCTGTATCCCGTGATATTTATGATTACTTCCGCCCTGAAATCGTCTGTTGATGCTTACGATCCTACGGTAATCTGGCTGCCGAAAAATCCGACCCTTGACAGCTTTAAAATGGCCTTTGACGGTCTGCACTTTCCCAGAGCATTATGGGTTACGATTAAACTGACTTTACCGTGCCTGCTATTCCAGCTGCTGTCCTCCGTAACCGCGGCATATGGCTTTGCCCGCTTCCAATTCAGGGGGAAAACGGTACTCTTTGGCATCCTTTTGTTTTCGATGATTGTGCCGACGCAAACCTATATAGTCCCGTTATATGCTTCTTTCAGCAATTTCGATTTCTTTGGTGTCGGTTCATTGGTTGGCCTGTTCACCGGAAGCACACTGAAAACCAATCTGCTGGATACCATGATTCCTTTTTATCTGATGGCGTTGCTCGGCGCAGGAGTTCGATCCGGATTATATATCTTTATCCTGCGTCAGTTTATGATTAATCTGCCCAGAGAGTTGGAAGATGCCGCCTATATGGATGGCTGTGGAGAATGGGCAACTTTCATACGGGTCATTCTTCCAAACCTTGTACCAGCCATTGTTACCGTGGCGGTTTTTTCAGTGGTATGGTACTGGAACGAATACCAGTTTTCCGGATTGTTCCTGAGCGGGGATTTCCCCCTTTCAGTTATGGTAACCACTGTCAGCTCCACAATTGAAACCGCCGGTCAATCGATGATTGGCACGGCCGACGGGCTTACGTTAAAACTAATGAAGGATTCTATCATGTCCAGTGCTTGTTTTCTTGTCATTCTTCCCTTGATTGTTTTATATATTTTCGCCCAGCGATACTTTACCGAGAGCATGGAACGCACCGGGTTGGTCGGATAAAGGTTCTGTTATGAAAAAATGCCGCTTGGCAAATAAAATACATTACGGTATAATAAAGTCATTTGTTTGGCACCAAAACGTTCCGAATGCTGATTTGCTCCGCCTGAAACGGAGCGGTTCCTCCTCCGTTTCACCTGCATATTATTCTACAGATGATGGCAAAACCGCTCAGGATACTTCCCAAGCGGTTTTGCCAAACATCTTATTCACAACAGGCTTTACCGATAGAACCTCCGGTATACTTCGCAGGTCTGTTCGGCCAGCTCGCTGATTTTGATCGGGTGAGTTCCTGCCAGTCCGGAATACAGCGTGTCCCCCAATGGGGTTTTCCATTTTTCAGGAATACCGGAAGCACCGCAGAATGCCCCCATCACCGACCCAACAGTTGCTCCGTTGCAGTCGGTATCCATGCCACCGATAACCGAAAGCGTCAGTGCTTTTTCAAAATTCTCCTTGGAGAAGCGGATGGCTGCAAGACAAAGCGCTGCGTTGTTGATGGTATGCACAACGTTATATTGCTTATATTCCTCCAGCACTCGAGTCAACAGTTCGTCCTCATCTGCTGCCGAATCGGCAATCTCGATGGCTCGGATCATAGCTTCGTAAAACCGGGAGGTGTGCGGGATTTCCCGCAGAGCACATTCGATCGCCTGATCCATACTGGTTTCTGTTACAGCGGCTGCAATTAAGGCGGCAAAAAACATGGCGCCGTACACACCGTTTTTAATATGGGAAAAAAAGGCGTCGGTATGAGCCAGCCGCGCGGCCTTGTGGGGATCTCCGGCGCAGGCGTATCCATACGCGTCAATTCGGATTTGCGCACCGATCCATTCACGGTAAGGGTTTAGGTAAGTGTTGACTTTGTCCCGTCGAAGAAGTTCAACGGCATGCTCGGGCTTACCCCACGGGCCATTCTCATCCACGTTGATAAAATTCAGATACGCCTGATTTTCTGCTGTGCAAAGCTGCCGGAATGGCAGGGAATAGAGCCATGCGGCACCCACGTCCCAAGAATCCCAGGAATCGCCCTGACCGCGCATAAGGTTCAGTCCAATAATGGTATAGCGGATATCGTCGTCTGTCGGCATATGCTGAAGATTATCCCGGGTACTGTATGTGTTATTCAGTTTGGCGCCTTCCTCCTCAGCGCGGGAGTGGGCGGGGAGGTAATGATCAAGCGGCCAGGCATCAGCCTTTTCGCACCAGTTGCGGATCGCCTCTCGAGACCAGAGCTCAACCGGCTGTCCCAGTGCGCACCCGGCACAACGACCGAGCCAGGCACCGTACAGCTTATCATACAGCTTATCCTCCTCCACAGGATGAACGGTATTTCCAAGCTGGCATAGTGGCAGGATTTCTTCATATTCACTCGGTTCGGTATATACATAATCCTCCCGTACCGGCAGACCGCACATCTCCGTGTACAAACGCATAAGCTTATCGCGATCGTTTTCCGCCTCCCTGATTCTGGACGCCATCTCTTCGCGGTCAAACAGGCGTCCTTCTTCAGTCAGCTGGTCAAGCTCCTCCTTTAAAAGAGTACTCAGTATCTGATACCCGGCCATTTCTATCAATCTCCTTATATTTGATGTTTTCGCTTTGTATATGATTATTGTACAGGATTATCTTCTTGGTTTATATACAGAAGCGGCATTTTTCAGAAGGAATTAGGAGATTGTTTGCTCTTTCTAAGTTTAGTTCCCTGCGTCAACATGGAAACGGCAGATTTTGAAAGGTGGTCATACTTTATGTCATTTAAATTTGAACTTTATTACACTTTGTTTCGGGAAGAAAGCACCAGAGGCAATCTGCACTATCACAATTTCTATGAAATCGTATATTATGAATCCGGCGCCGGTTATACGACGATTGAAGGGAAGAAATCCCACTATACTCCCGGTACCTATGCCTTTCTGCCCCCCAATACTGCGCATGACGAATTCTGCGAAACTGACAGCAATATTCACATTCTTACCTTTTCCGGCTGCGGCCCTGGCGAACAGCAGCTTCCCGCTGGACTGTATGCCGATCAGGACAGCACTGTTTTTCGCTGCATCAGCAAAATTCGGGATGAGTATACCTTTGCCATGCCCTATATGTCCCAGTTCAGCAACATTTATTGCGAGGAACTATATTATACCGCTTTGCGGAATACCGACAGCAGCAATGTCTCCGGCTCCATCAATTATGTTATTACCTATATCAGGCGTTTTTTCAATGAAGATCTGAGTGTGACAAAGCTGGCGGATATGTGCGGATACTCTGTACGGCATTTCAGACAAATTTTCAAAAGAAAAACAGGCTGCTCCCCCTCGGAATATATTCTTAAAAGGCGCTTGGACAACGCAAAGGGCATGCTGGCTTTTACCAGCGAGAACATTGTAAATGTTGCGAGCCAATGTGGATTCTGTTCATCTTCCCAATTTGCTCATCTGTTCAAAATGGAAATGGGCGTATCCCCCACGGAATACCGAAAGCAAAATAATAACATTATGAACAGCACCAGCGACAAATAGTCCACCTTCAACCTGGACTTCCCCCATGTGCGTTCGCGGCACAAACAGGTTACCGATGCTGCCGTTTCTATCGTATATCCATTTGATAAAAAGCTGCAGATGGTGGTCGAAAAACAATTTTTTCGCTTCAAACCAAAAGTGGCCGGCTGGTTTCAGCCGCAATGCCGATACCCGCTTTTACAGAAAAGCAGTAGAAGAGTCATACGGCAGCCGTGCACCGTTCGGCTGCCGTATGACTCTTCTTACATTTTGGCTTTTTTATAAAGTGGCTCGATCTATAGCTGATGGAGAGATTTTTCACCTATTCAATATACAAAACGTCCGAATTCGGCTATAAAAAGTGTAAATTAATTGGTATTTTACTATTGTAAGATTCAAAAGATTGTGCGCAAAACAGAAATGGATACGGAGGTGAGAATACATATAAAGATAACCGGTTCCTGAAGGCGAAAAAATCGACAGCAAGAAAGGATGGTTCTTTCTATGAAAAAAAACGGATTATTCCGGGCGGCGAGCCTGTCACTGGCTGTCATTATGGGACTTGTTTTTTTTACATCTTGTAAAAGCGAAGCTGACGCCCCGCCGAACAGCTCCGAAATCAGCGTACCGAATGCAGAAATGCCAAACGATTCCGCTTTGGACAGCGACACGGAGCTGCGCTTTCCAGCCGATACCATAAAACCTGAAAACAGTGAACAAAAGGAAATCGGCTCAATCGACAAGGAAAGACAACTCAAGCTGTTCAATGAAACCATGAACGCAGAATTGGAGTGGCTGGCCAGCCTGCAGGCACCTAATGGTGCGATTCCCCAAACCCTGCCGGATGCAAACCGGCAGGCGCGTGTCATTACCTGTTTTTCGGCGCAGACATGTATGGCGTTGCTGCTTAAACCCGAGAAATACGGGGAGAATGTCAAAAAATATCTGGACTGGTATCTCTCTCATCTCAACACGGCTGAAACAGATGTATCGGGCGTGGATGGCACAATGTATGACTACGACTTAACCTTTAGTGCCGATGGCAAAGAGGTAACGGAAAAGGTGGTAGTTAATGACACCACTAAAGAGAATCACTATGATTCTACCGATGCGTATGCAGCCATAACACTGAAAATACTTTGGGATTATGCTCAGGCGTGCAACGACGAGCAGTATCTGCTCGATCACAAGACAGAGATAGACCGCCTTGCCAATGCCGTTTACGCGACAATGGATGATGGCCTGACTTGGGCTACGCCAAAGTATTTCATTAAATATGTCATGGATAATTTTGAGGTCTGGCGCGGATTATCTTCGCTTTCGAACATGTATAAAGAAGTCTTTATTCCCGCAGCCGGTGAAAATAAAGATGCTTATGAAAACGACTTCAAGAAGCACACAAAAGCCGCCAATACCGTGCTGAAAAAGATTGAAGAATGCCTTTGGGATGAAGAAAATGGTTATTATAATGTTGGTCTGGACAGCAACGGAAATGTGTATATGGACTTCGACTGGAACAATAATTATCCCTGTGCAATGGCACAGGTGGAGTCGATTGCCATGGGCATTGTTCATCCCGAATCGCCACGCGCCAAGAGAATTTACGCCGGCATTAACCAGCACTGGTCTACCGGCGACGCGAAAAGAACATGGGAGAAGCTTGACATAGGCAGCACGTTCGTTTCGGCTAATAATGCTTTGTGTGGTGCCTCCATGGGCGATATGAACCGCACGGAAACGTTTATGATTTTTTACAATTACCGTATTCAGAACGGACGTCTCTGGCCGGTATACAACGCGGATGTGGCTATGGTGGCTCTGGCATGTTCCAAAGGCATCGCGTATATTGAGTCGTGTAAGGTAGTGGAGCAGACCGAGGAAGAGGCATTTGTGGCACCGGATCCTTCAGAGGTCTCCGGTGCGCCGAAACTTGGCGGCAAAGACGATATCACCGCAAAAGGTTCCATCATCTGTTCCGTAATGCCGGAAAACATCACCGGAACCGGCAACAAGGATATCGAAATTATCCGGTCGGGTTCCTGGGTCAACGCCCTTGCCGCCACAAATACGTCGCAATATGATACCTTTACCGGCAAAAAGCAGAAGGAAGGTTATGTGGGTATCGACTATGGAAGCGAAACGTACAGGTTTACTTCTTTTGCTTTTCAGGAGGGTATGCATTTTGGGAATGGCGGTTGGTTCTCTGAACAGCCTAAAATTCAGGTCAAAGTCAACGGCGAATGGGTGGATGTGAAGAATCAGAAATGCGAAAAAGCCTATCCGCAGGGTGAGGGTATGGGGGATTTCGGAGATTATTTTGAAATCTATCCTTTTACATTCGATGAAATAGAAGGGACTGCCATCCGCCTGTACGCTACCCCTGGTGGATTCCCCTCTTTTTTCAGTATCGGTCAAATACAGGTTTGCGGCAAAAGCTGATCGTTCAGCCGGTTTCGATCGTATTAACCGTGGACGGGACTGGCAGCTATCCCATAAATAAGGTCTATGAAATAAAGCTGTTTACGCCCCCTTAAGTTGCCGGGAACATTTTTCCATGAATCCGCAGAATTCAAAATCTCCACAGGCAGCAAGCATGAGCTGCTGTTTGTTTCCGCCTTTGGACGAGAGCTGACCAAAGATGCCGGTCAAGGGAGTGTAAATATGTCAAAAACCCGGTACATAAAATAAACATATTCGAGGAGGGAAGACATGATGTTGACGGTCAAACGCCTGACGGCACTATGCATCTGCTGCTGTCTGCTGCTGGCTTTCGCTGCTTGTGATGCCACCCGCCCCTCTGACAGCGGAGGAGAGGCTCTTGATCCATCCAGCTCGGCAATCGAATCTCCCGTAGAGCCGGTGGATATTCCGCGAGATCCAGACATCTCCCGGAATGCTTGGTTGGAAGCGGAAATCGACCAGCTGTGGGAAGAGGGGGTCGCCATAGACAGAGAAGCCTTCAAGGCGAAGGCTTCTCTGTGTGCAGGAGATAAAACGGAGGAAGAAAAACTGTACTATGCCATGCATGCATTACCCATGCGGGCTGACTATCCCTATCAGGAACCTTCCGATTACGAAAGTATCATGCAGCAGGTTCCCGAAAGTATGGGGCTTGTCGAAAATCCGCCCAACAGCGAAATGGATGATCGATTTTACGGCGCCTGGCTGGGACGTTTCATCGGTTCTTCTTTGGGTATGCCCATTGAGATGTGGACTCCGCAATCCATCCGCACTTGGTATGAGAAAGCCGATGCCTGGCCACTGAATAATTACGTGCCCGCAGTTTCACGAGCTGCGCAGGAGGACGGCCTAAAGCTCAACAGTCTGACAACCACGCTGGAGCATATAGGTCAGGTCCCCAGTGACGACGATACACGCTACACGGTGCTGAATCTTCAGGTTTTACGCTTATATAACATAACTTGGGACACCTGGGATCTGGGCTCAATCTGGCTGTGGTCGCTGCCATTCCGTTTACTCTGTACGGCGGAACGAACAGCCTATCTGAACTTTGCCTGCCTTGATGACAATTACATGGGCGGGAAACCTGCAAATCACAAGGAAATTGTTCGGAAATCCGCCACATATATGAACCCTTACCGGGAATGGATCGGCGCGCAGATACGGGCGGATATGTGGGGTTATGCTTTTGCGGGCAATCCTCGTGAAGCCGCTAAAATCGCTTTCAAGGACGCGGCGTTCACCCATGTGAAAAACGGCATCTACGGCGAAATGTACATCGCTGCCCTGATCGCTGCCTCTTTTGGTGAAAAAGAGGTAAGTACAATGGTAAACCGGGCGCTTGCTGAAATTCCGCAGCAGACCAGACTGTATGAAGCGGTTGTCACAACCAGAGATTTCGTGAATCAAAATAAAGATCCGGAGAAAATCATCGCTTTTATTCAGGAAAATTTCGGTGGATACAACGTAATTCACACCATTCCCAATGCGGCGATTTGTACTGCCGCAGTACTATACAGCGGCGGTGATTTTGAAAAGGCGATAACTTTTGCGGCGATGAGCGGGCATGATACAGACTGCAATTGTGCCACCGTAGGATCAATTATGGGAGCATACAACGGTGCGAAAAAAATTCCTGAAAAATGGAAAAACGTAATTAATGACCAGTTTGATGCACAGATTCTGGGCTTTGAGAATACTTCAATTACCGCTCTGGCGCAGGAAACCAAACGGCTGTGGGAAATTTATGGCGAATAAAATCACCGCCCACGCCAGTCCAGACATCGGTCGGAAGGGGAATGCCCTATCGGTTAAGGGAATCCCCATACACCAAAAATATTATTAAAAAGGAGAGGTAAAACATGTTCAAACGTATCCCCAAAAAGATCGCTACAGTTCTGCTGGGAGGGATCATGCTCTGTTCCGGTATCGGCATGCTGTCTGTTTCCGCTGCGGAAGAAACCTTTGTAGATGATTGCAATGACTTGAATAAAATTTTTGATTCGATGAAGGTGGAAGCAACCGGAGAATCGGTATGGGAAGTAATTGAGTGCCCATATGTACAGGGGGAAAAATTCATCCAAAGAAAGGAACTGCAGCCCGACCCGTTCAGCGGATGGCTGGTTTATGGTCAGGAAGGCAGTACAATCAAAGATTTCAAATTTACTATGAACAACTTCAAATTCGATTATTCGATGCAGATTAACGTTTATGCCTCTGCCGATAACGTGGATTATACCAAAATTCCGGTCAAAACCAGTCCGCTGGCCGAAATCGGCAGTCAGGAATACCCTGACGGGGCAAAGGATATCACGTCCACCTTTGAAATCACTCCCGATGGGGCGCTGCCGGCCGACACGGCGTATATAAAACTGGAAACGCTTCGCGAACACTACGGGCTGGGTCTGCGCAAGGCGGAAATAACCTATATCAACTCCGGAGAGAAGCCCGGGGACAATCTCCGTTTAAACTTCAAAGATGATTTTTCCGAGGAATATGCAAAGAGCTGTGAGCACTCTGAAGGGCTGGCGGTTACCCCAAACCCGGATTTAAAGCTGGATTACCTCCTCGGAAAAACCGCACCGGAAGCACAATATATTACTTATAATCTGGAGGAATGTCTCGACGTGACGGACGGCATTTCGCTTGAGCTGGAGGCTTACAGCATAACCGGGGCGGATAAAGCGGTCAATAATCTGTTTGCCTATGTCTCGGATGATGGTAAAAACTGGACAAAAATAGAATTGAAATCCACGGAACAAACCTTGGTTTCCGGACAGGAATATTGGGAAGGCTGCACCTTGAGCGGTTCCTGCAAAGGCTCACCCAAATTCCTGAAAATAGAATTTAAAGAGAAGATGGATCCAAACTGGCTTGCCTGTCTGGCGAGCGTTTCCATCACCAGCAATTCTTCCGCGCCCTCCACTGGCGCAGCCTTTCCGTTGGCGGCAATCGTTCTTGTCGTTGTGACAGCGGCCGCTTTGTTCATAACCAGAAAATCCACCGTCTGTAACTGATTTGAAGGCTGCCGGCCAATACCAAAATCGTAACAAAATCGGGAAGCCCCGACGGGATTTTCGTCGGGGCTTCCCGGAAACAGGCTAAGCCTTTGGCCTGATATACAGCCCAACAGTTATTCCACAGCCGTCTTAAAGTCTGTTTTTTCGAACTGCCCTAAGGAGGAATCTGTCTTATGAAAACCAACACGGCCAATGCCATCCGATGTTATATCCCGTTATCCTCATTTCTGGAAAATGAACTTAACCGACTGGCATCCATGCAACTTTCTAACGGTGCACTGCCTATGTGGCCGCTGCTTCCAGGACATTCCGGACGGATTTGTCCCTATTTTTCTTCGTTCGCGGCGTTGGCTCTATTGGCCGGTTCTTCTCGCTATTATGAAAACGTCCGGCAGTATATCGAGTGGCATTTTGCACATCTCAATACCACCGGGACCGACTGCAATAGTCTGGACGGTACCATTTACGACTACACGATTCAGGAATCCGACGGTGTTCTGACAGAAACTCCGGTATATGATAAAAACGGCAAGCCAACATACGATTCTACCGATTCTTATGCCGCGTTGTTTTTAATGGTCTTGGTGCAATATCGGCATAAAACCGGGGATATAGGGCTGCTCCTCCGCCACGCGGACGAAATTCAGCGGGTGATTCACGCGATGCTGGGGACTTTGGATCAGGATCTCACCTACGCCAAACCGGATTTTCCCATAAAATATACTATGGACAACTGCGAAGTAGCTGCTGGACTGGCAAGTGCAGTCCGCCTGAGCCGCTTTATTCCCATGCTGGATGGTCAATTTCTCCGCGGGACCCTTCAGCGCCTGAGTCAGGCGTTGGAAACTTGCTTGTGGAATCGGAATCAGGGTTATTATGAAGTTGGAGTGGATCATATCGGCGCACCGGTAACGTCGGCATTCAGCTGGCAACAGTTTTATCCGGATGCCATGGCACAGGCTTTTCCCATACTAATGGGAATACAGGCAGAAGACTCGGGACGGGCGCAATATTTGTATCGGGAGCTTTATGAAAATTATCCTCCCGATGCATTGAGCGGAAATATGCTAAACAATGCGAGTATGCTGGCGCTGACCGCGGCCCGTATGGGGGACACAGATACTGCTCAAAAATATCTCGATATTCACCAAAAGTCGTTTTGCGAAACAGAGCAGCCCAATGCCCTTACGTGTCAGGGATATGCTCTTGGTGCTTTAGCCGCAGCTACACTGCAGAGTTCATATGAGGATATAGCCGGATGTAATCGGATATACGAGATAACTAAATGGAAAAGACAGGAATCACCGAATTGAAAAAATTATGTATGCTTATCCGCAACGAAAATCAAAAGCCCAAGGCAAAAAATCAGCTCTTTCGGAAGATTATGCTTGTATCATGCCCCGGCAGGATCAGTCCTGCCGGGGCATGATTTTTACAGACGCAGAAACGGCAGCACAGCAGGAACGTTCGTCAGCAGACGGCGGCGGTGGAAATCGACTATAAGAAAATGGTTATTTGATGAAATGGTATCTGTAAAATGGGCGTAGAGGGATAAGCCGCTTGATTTTTCTGTAATGGACTTGTAACATGATAAGTGTACAGTAAAACGAAGGGCTGAAATATAATTTTAGCTAATGCGCATGACTCTTCGGCCGGGAAACGGCAGAATCGCCTGCCGTCGTCAGAGGTTGTGAGGTTGCGCTGATTTGTACTGTATGGTCAAATGATTTAAGAGGAGGAAATCGATCATGGGTTTGGGTAAGGTTGTGGCAGCTGTCAGCGCGCTTGCAGTCGGTCTGAGTTCCCTTGTGCTGGGGATGAATGTCAAGGCTGCGCCGCCGGAAGGACGGGAGACGCTGGCCAGCGGGGACATGGTGCAGGCGACTATCGATCAGGCGTTCGGCAAAGTAACCACAGCAGCCAACTTTGACTACGAGCTGCTCATGGGCAATGCGGAAGGCGCGATGCTCCCCTTTATTGCTGCGGAAACCGGCGAATCCCCCAAGGTTAAGGATGCCGCTGAAGGCGAACCGGGCCGCTTTATCAGTTCCTGGCAGATTCGCGGCGGAAAGCCCGAAAGCAATGTGGGTTTCCGCATTACCGCGAAAGAAAACATAAAATTCAGCATTGCATTTGAGGCGAAGTCCGACTGGGCCAGCGGCTTTTTCCGCACGCTGAAGACTGGCGGCGGAGCGGCAGGAGAGGTTGATCGGACGGATATTGCCGCCGGAACAGTTGATGAGCCGGTAATCGTCAATAAAACGGTTGAGGTTCAATTGAAGGCAGGGGAGGTTTTGCTGTTTTATTTCGGTAACGATACAACGGATTGGCAGACGCTTTCCTTTACAGCCGCCTTCACAGCGGATCCTGACGGCTACCTTCCTGAGGACATCACGCGGCTGACCAGCGGAGACATGGTGCGGGCGGTAATCGGGGAGAATTATGGGAAGGTGACCTCAGCGGAGAACTTTGACTATGAGCTGCTGATGGGCGATGCAGAAGGAATCCTGTCACCGTTTACCCATTCTGACAGTGGAGATGTCCCAAAGGTCAAGGACGCGGCAGATTTTGCGGATGAAACGCGGTTTATCAGTTCCTTCCAGCTCCGCGGAGGCAAAGCAGGCAGCGGCAGCAACGTCGCATTCCGCATTACGGCCAAGAAAAATATCAAGCTGGCTATCGAATTTGAGGCAAAGTCCGATTGGGCGGCCGGTTATCTGCGTACCATCACCACTGCTGAGGATGGCGTCATGGAAATCGATCGAACCGCTGTTGCGGCCGGAACCGAAGCGGATCCCGTTATTGTCCGGAAAACAGTGGATGTCCATCTGCGGTCGGGGGAAACCGCGATCTTCTATTTCGGTAATGACAATGCCGACGTGCAGACGATTTATTTTGCCGCTTCGTTCACAGCCGATCCGAAAGCGTTTGTGGAGCCGGATCCCGATAAACCGGTTGTTCCGATGGGCAAGGTTGAGCGCTGGGGCAGCGGGGATATGATACAGGCGGTTATCGATCATGAATTTAGCAAAGTAACGGATGGCGTCAATCTGGATTACGAGCTGCTGATGGGCAATGCCAACGGATCCCTCAAGCCATTTACGTTTGGGGATTCCGGGGATACGCCCAAGGTCAAGGATGCCGCAGCGTACGCGGATGAAACACGGTTTATCAGTTCCTTCCAGCTCCGGGGCGGAAAGGCGGAGAGTGATGCTAATGTCGCTTTCCGGATGACCGCTAAAAAGGATATCGCGCTTACCATAGCCTATGAAGCAAAATCCGACTGGGCCTCCGGCTATCTGCGTGCGGTTGTCATTGACGAGGCTGGAAACCGCCGGCAGATCAGCGACACCGCCATTGCGTCAGGAACGGCGGATAAACCGGTGGTGGTGGACAAAGAGATTGTCGCCCATCTTCGTGCCGGGGACAGCCTGCTGTTCTACTTTGGGAACGATACAGCGGATGTTCAGACCATTTATTTTACCGCGCAGTTCACAGCGGATCCCAATGCCTTTGACGCACAGCAGATTCCGCAGACCGGATACAATACACTGTTCCTTGGTTTTGCGTTTATCGTGCTGACGGCCGCACTGGGTACCCTTCTGGCTGTCGGCAAGGCCGGAAAAGCCCGCTGAACCGCAGCCTGCCGGGCCTGAACGGACAGAACAGGGTTTTGCGACCTGTTCAGCTCCCCGGAAACCATCGCAGGGCTGTAATTCCCGTCTTACACCGCGGCCCGGCAGGCCTCTGCGTATTCGGGCAAAACCCAACAAGAAACGAAAGGGGATTTTGCATTATGAAAGCCATTCAGAAGTTCGGAACAATCGGTATCCTTTATCTGTTGCTGACCCTTTTGATCTGCCAGATACCGCTGAGCGTATCTGCCGCCGCGGAACAGTTGGACTACTCCACGATGGTAAGTGAGGAAGTGGCCGCCGGAGGAGCGCCGATATCCAAGACACTTGTCGACTATCAGTTCCTGTTCGGCGATTTTGAGAACGGCAGCCTGCAGGCGTTTCAAAAATGGTTCGGGGGCGGCAGCGGAACGCCGGAGGATGCGCTTGCCGCGCCTGCTGATGCTGCCGCTCCGGATAACGGGCAGAATGTGCTGTGGCGCTGGCAGTGGCGCGCCATGGCAGCGAGCGCCACGGTGCTGAAAATCACGGCAAAGGAAAACATGAAGCTGGATATTACGCAGAATGATACCCTTCCCGACCAGTGGGCGACCCATTCCGCGTTTCGCTTCATCTCCGAAAACGCCGACGGAATCCGGATGGTTGTCAGGCGGATGGATGTCGTGGCTACGATGTCACCCGATACGGTAAAGACTACGGTGCATTTGGCCAAGGGCGACACGTTGTATATCGTTTATGCCATCATGAATGGCGATCCGGGAACTGCCACGGCCTCCTTCATCCCGCAGTTCAGCATGGATACGGCGGCGTATGACGCGGCACAGCGGCCGCAATATGAGACGGTGACGGCACTTGAGGACCTGAAAAAGGAAAAAGAGGAGGCTCTGCAAGAGAAGTACAGCGGAATGGTGGGTGACGGTACAGCCTATTCCACTGCGCGTGCCGCCGAGCTGGAAGGCATCGTCGATGAAGCGGTGGGAAGCTTTGCGGATCTTTCCTCGGAAGATGAGGTAAACGCAGCGTTTGAAGAGGCAGCCGCCAAAATGGATGCGGTGCCGACGCTGGTCAAAGAGAAGGAAGAGCTTCAGGCCTATATGACAAAGCAGAAAAACGATTTGGCGGGTTATGCCCAAAAGGAAGACTACTCCACCAAAAACTGGAAGGTTGTCGAGGAATACCTGACACAGGCAAATGCTGCGCTGGACGAAGCGCAGTCCGCCGCGGCTGTCAACACGATCGTCGCCCGTGCAAAGGCCGACATTGACAGCGTAGAGAAAAAAGAGGGGCCGGACATGACACTCTGGGTCATCTGCGGTGCCGTGGTTTTGGCGGCGGTGGTCATAGTGGTGGTGATCCTCGTGGTTCTGCATAGAAAAAAGGCTCGCACCAAAGCGGAATAATCGGTCTGAAAACGATGCAAAGGGAACCGGGATCCCCCGCGACCCGGGAGGGGAAAGCGAATGACGAAACTGAAGAGAGCCTCTAACCGCCGCTATTTTGCCAAGCACTGGCAGTTGTATTCGATGCTGCTGGTGATGTTTGTTTCCTTGCTGATCTTCAATTACTGGCCCATGACCGGTCTGCAGCTGGCTTTTAAGGACTGGGTGATCCCCATCGGCAATCAGGCCGGAGGCGTCTGGGGAAGTCCCTGGGCAACCGATGAACTGGGCAATTTGGATATATGGAAGCATTTCAAGACGCTGTTTACCAATCCAAAGGTGTATCCCACCTTCTTTAACACGCTGCGCATTTCGCTGCTGCGTCTGGCATGCGGATTTCCCATGCCTATACTGCTGGCGCTGTTTCTGAATGAACTGACCAGCGACAAATTCCGGAAGACCGTCCAGAGCATTTCCTATCTGCCCTATTTCATCAGCTGGGTGATTATCGCCAATATTCTCAAGGACCTCACCGCTTCACAGAGCGCCCTGCAGAATCTCCTGTCCAGCCTGTGCGGGCATGAAGTCAATTTCTTCAGCAACAGCAATCTCTTTATCGGCCTGCTGATTGTTTCCGACGTCTGGAAAAACGTGGGCTGGGGAACCATTATTTATTTTGCGGCTCTGACAGGCATTGGGCCGGAGCTGTATGAAGCGGGGATGGTGGACGGCGCCAACCGCTGGCAGAGAATGCGGTACATAACCCTGCCGGGGATCCTGCCAGCGGTCAGCATCAACCTCATTTTTTCGGTGTCCGGCATTGTTTACGGCGGCTTTGATCAGATTTATAACCTGTACAATCCGCTCGTTTACGATAAAGCGGATATTCTGGAAACCTATCTGTTCCGCAACGGCGTGATCGGCGGGGATTACTCGCTGGGAACGGCTATGGGGCTTTTCAATTCGGTTGTCGCTTTTATTCTGGTGATCCTGGCCAATAAGGTGATTAAGAAACTGGGGGGCGAGGGTATATGGTGACGACCCGTACCGTGAGGAAGGGTCCGTTGAGGATGTGGCTGCAGAAGATTTTCGGCAAAACCCCGGGAAATATTGTTTTCAATGTGCTGCTTTATCTCTTTTTCATCGTCTTTGCCGGACTGACGCTGTATCCGTTTTTGTTTGTGGTGCTGGAATCCATGAAGAGTGTGATTCCGGGGACGGCGGGAAGCCCGCAGTATGTGTATAATCTGTCAGCGTACGTTTATGTGTTTACCGGTGTGGACGGCCTGGTCTGGTCATTTGTCTGGAGCCTGATTGTTTCGCTGGCTGCAACGGCGCTGCATGTGTTCTGCTGTATGCTGACGGCATATCCGCTGACGAAAAAAAGCCTGAAGGGCCGCACGGGGATTTTGCTGTTTATCCTGTTTACCATGCTGTTCAGCGGCGGAATGATCCCTTATTATCTGCTGATTCAGGATTTGCATCTGATGAATAATCCGCTGATTTACATCCTTCCGGGGCTGGTGTCCGGCTTCGATATCATTATCGCCAAAAACTTCCTCAGCGGCATATCCGACAGCCTTGCGGAATCCGCTCAGCTGGACGGCGCAGGCGAATACCGCATTTTCTTCAGTATTTATCTGCCGTTGTCCGGACCGATTATGGCAACGCTGGGGCTATGGAGTTTTGTGGGCAAGTGGAACGACTGGATGACGGGCCTGCTTTATATGCAGGGAAAGCCAGATCTGCAGCTGATTCAGACGTTTCTCCGCAGAATCCTGAATGCAGCGACCACGCAGACGGGAGGCGTGGCCGATACGGAGATATTGAACCTGTCCACCAGCATACGCATGGCGATTGTGGTTGTCGGCATGCTGCCGATTGTGCTGATGTATCCGTTTGTACAAAAGCATTTCGTCAAGGGAGTCATGCTCGGTTCGGTTAAGGGATAACAACCTTCTCCAGTCCGCTGATCCGTTGATTTATTTCCGAAATTCACAGAAGAGAAAAGGAGAAGGTCATGATGGAAAAATATAAAATCCTGCTGGATACCGATATCGGGGACGATATCGACGATGCGCTGGCACTGGCACTTGCGCTGGAAATGCCGGAAATGGAGCTGGTCGGCGTGACCACGGTGTTCCAGAACACGGAAAAGAGGGCAAGGATTGCCAGAAAAATGCTTTCGCTGTGGGGACGGGACGTTCCCGTTTATGCGGGTATAGCCTTGGGGGAAAAAGCCGGTATGCCTTACGCGCAGACACCCTGTCAGTACACCCCGGAACTGGACAGTCCGGAATATGCGCCCTGCAACGTACCGGCGGAGGATGAGGGAATGGGCGCGGTGGATTTTCTCATCCGGTCCGCAGAGCAGTTCGGACCAGAGCTGACCATTGTGGCCATCGGTCCGCTGACGAATATTGCCCGTGCCATTCAGAAGGCACCGCAGAGCATGCGCCGGGTACAGCGCATTGTGCTGATGGGCGGCAGTTTTCAGAGGCAGTTCCGGGAGTGGAACATCGTCTGCGATCCGCTGTCGGCTAAGAGGGTGATGGAATTTGAGGGAGAAGTCGTCTGCATCGGACTGGATGTGACGAGTCAGACCCGGCTGAGCCGCCGGCAGCACGAGATGCTTCTGGGGGCAAAAGGCGATGAAAAGCGGGCGTACCTGTCCCGGCTGGTGGAACTTTATACCGCCTCCACCGGCAATACGCCGATCCTGCACGACCCGCTGACGGTTTATTATGTGGCGCATCCGGAAATCCTGCTCACCGAGCCGACGCTGGTGCAGGTGGAAACCGAGGGGACCCTTACGCGCGGCATGACGGTCAATGTGGATCAGCTCTACGAATATCTGCCTCATGAGCTGGAAGGAGCCCGGCTGCTTGTGGCAAAGGCTGTGCGGTCCAGAGAGTTTATTGCCGACTTTATGCGGATCGTGCTGCAGCTGTCCTGATTTTATTTCAATGAAGGAGAGGGATTTTCATGAGAAGACTACGCGGCATTCTTTTGGCGGCTTTGATGGCCGGTTCGCTTCTTACGGGCTGCAGCGGGCCGGCCGGCGGCCCTTCGGACGGAGAACGGCCGACACTCAGGCTCTTTATCATCAACGGCAATTACAGCGAGGGCGCAACCAAGGATTCGGTATGGAAAGCCATTGAAGACGCGGCGAACGTGAACATTGAAATCAGCGGCATGGTAAACAGCGACGACTACTACACCACGCTGAGTCCCCGCCTGAATTCGGCGACCGATATGCCGGATGTTTTCTTCAGCGTGCCCAACGGTACGGGTGGTGCGTATTATACCTGGGCCAATCAGGCCACCGGAATCCTTTACGACTGGACCAATCTGATGGCGGGCAAGGAGGAGCAGTATCCCTATCTGAACAAGCTGTTTACCTCTGAGCAATACCGCAACGTCGCCTTTGAAGGGGCGCACACCCTGCTGCCGAACTGTGATGTGCCCAACAGCGGCTGGGGTATTTACTACCGCGGCGACTGGCTGATAAAAATCGGGTATTACACGGAGGATGAGAATGGGGAAAAACAGCCCCGCGTGCCAGTCAATATGGACGAGTTTCAGGACGTTATGATGAAATTCTCCGATCCCAGCTACAATCTGAACCCCGGAACCAAGACCTACGGCATGTCGCCGTTTGCCGGTGAGTGGGCAAACCAGCCCCTCTATCACGCGTTCGGTGCGCCGACGGATTATGATCTGGATGAGAACGGCAATGTGGAATACATGTGCCTGACACAGGGGTATAAAAATTTTCTGGAATGGTTCAGCGGCTGCTATAAAAACGGCTGGATTGATCCGCAGTTTTATACCAATACACCGGGCGGCGGTGGTGACGCCAAGGCGTTTGAAGAGGGACGCACCGGCATCCTGATTACCAATGGCGGAGAGGCCGTGGTCTGGAATGCCAAACCCATGGAGGATGTCTGGGGTAAGGGCACCTGCGTTATGGGGCCGCCGCCGATCGGGACAGCCGCTCTCGGCGAAGAGGGAGCCGGCGGATTCAGCAACTGGGGCGGTATATGGGGCGGCTTCTCGGTCACCAAGGCGTGCACCAATACCGATGCCGCGCTTCGTCTGTTCAACTATTTGTACTCGCCGGAAGGCCAGATGACCAAAACCTACGGCATAGAAGGTACGCACTGGTCCTGGAATGAGGATAAGACCTCCATAGTAGTAAATCTGGAAAACCGGAATGCCGAACCGGAGGGAGCCTTTTCCAGCGCCGAAGGCGCGAACGGCGAAACCGATCTGTATGGGAAATACCGGTTTGCCAGCCTTCTCGGCGGTCCGCCGATTCAGTGGGACGAATACGATCGGTCAGGCACCTTCACATTTTTTCAGGATTATCAATCGATCAACCCGGCGTATGCGGAGCTGATGCAACAGTCGGCGCAGTATTTCAACAATGTGGAAACCAGCAAACTGGTGAACTTTACCGTGCTGCCGCAGGCGATGAATAAAAAGACGGTGGCGATTGCCGACCTTTGCAGCACCTATGCCGTCCAGGTGATCGCCGGACAGAAAAACCTGACGACCGACTGGGACGCGCTGAAAAAATCCTGTGAGGACGAAGGGCTGGAACAGATTTATAAAACCTATGCCGATGCGGTGGAAAGCCACGGCTTGCTGACGGAATGAGCTGATGCAGGATTTCACGGGCTGTTCAGACAATAGATGGCCCGTGAAATCCTGCTGTCCGGAGGTTGCGGACAGGTGCTGAAAGAAAGGGAGGCAGTCCCGGTCCCTGCGCCGTTCTGCCGGGGAATGGTGATAAAAAAGCGGGAGAGAACCGCCCCCTTTTTTGAGAAAGAGAGGATTTTCCGATGAGGAGAAAGAGATTGCTGTCTTTTTTGCTTGCCGCGGCGCTGCTGTGCGGCGTGCTGACGGGCTGCAGAGAAAAAACAGAGGATTCCCCGACGGCGGATCAAACCTATCTTTACGGGATGGATTATATCGCTTATGAAGGGATCGGCAACGGAATCGACTATGTAAAGGCATTTGAGCTGATGCACAATCTGGGTGTAAAGTCGATCCGCCACTGGATGCATGTGGACTGGTTCTTTGATGAGTCGTTCAATGTCAGGCAGAACAATGTGGATACCATGAAGGCCATTCTGGCCGAAGCGGCAAAATACGATTTTCAGCTGGTCGGCATGAATCATCACAATATCAACAAATACGGTCCCTCCCACGTCAACGACAAGGTATCCCGCAGCAGCAGCTATTACGCGGAGTGGATCGAGAACTACGAACGCGGGTGGTATGAGCTGGCGAAGCTTTTTCCGGAGATTACTATATGGGAGATCGACAACGAAACCAACAACATTGATTTTATGCACAATGCGGAGGGGGCCGCTGCTTTCTCCCTTCAGGAAATGGCGGATATTTCGACCGATATGTTTTTCTACGGTTCCCGCGGCGTGCACCGGGCGAATCCGGAGGCTATCACCGTGATGGGCGGTTTTGTCACCTGGTCCGGTGAAGGTTTTTTGAAGGCGGTTTATGAGAACATAGAATCGGGCAGTTTTGGCGAAGGCAGCACCGATCCTGATGACTATTTTCAGGCACTGGCCTGGCACCCGTATACCAACGGCTTTAATGCGGAGGCTTTTGTTACAGCCAATCAGAGCCTTTACGATATCGCTTACAGCTATGAAGGCAAGCACAAGACAGTGTATTTTACCGAACTTGGGAACTGGGACGCCACACAAAGTGCGGACAAAGCGGCGGAGTACATCCAGGCGGTATACCAGACGACGGCGGAAAGTCTGCCGTTCGTGGAGTCAATTCATTATTACCGTGCGTTTGACAACATTCTGGACAACAATTGTCAGGGCGGCATATTCCGTGATCCCAACCCGGACCGGGAGGATATGGAGCAGGGGACCGGCCGGCGGGCAAACCCCGGATCTCCCAAACCCAGCGCGTATGCCTATCAGCAGGCCGCCGGAGGGAACGGCAGTCTGGAACTGCTGACAACGGTTTTGGAATAGGAGACGGAAGATGAGATATTATCGAAGCAGCGACCGCAGCAACACCTGTCTGCATGTACTGGGAAACGGCCGGATAAATGTCGGTGTCCGCGGATTGGATATTTATATGGCAAAAGGAAACCATCTGGCCGGCCGGAACGCCCTGTCCGGGTATGTTCCGGAGGAACCGCTGACCGAAGCGTACAGCGAACGCATCCGTGGCCGCGACCGCTGGAAGTACCGGATACAGGTAGCCGGGGAAGACGCGGGTGTGATGGAGGAATATCTGACCGACCGCGATGTTTTTGTCCGGGAATTTGCGTTGAACCGGCCGCTGCATTTTGTCATCCGGCCGGATGCCGCGGCCGTTTATGCGCCGGCTTCCGGTGTGTACACGATACCGAAGGGCGCTTATTATGTCAACGACTATCCTACGGACCGCGACGCCTGTTTTCGTGTCTGCGGCGATCAGGCGGAGATTCTCACCGCGCCGGATGGCATTCATGTTACCCTTTCGGGACATTCCCGGCTGCTGATCCGGTTCGGCGAAACGCCGGAGCAGGTACTGGATGACTGCGAGGGAGAGGAGTACAATCCGCTCTGTCCCGCCATGAAGGATACGGCGCTGAAGGATATCGTGGAGGACTACTGGTATCTTTTCGCTAACTATCGGTCGGACTGCGGCGGTGTCGTAAGCGCGATAGAGTGGAATCTTGCGTATATCCGTGACTTATACGGCGCCTCCAGGGGGCTGCTCGCCGCCGGGTTTTACCGGGAAGTCCGGGAGCTGCTGGCCTTTTATCTCGGCGTCTGGAAGAAAAAAGGCTTTTTGGCCACCGCACAGTCGGTGGGAACCGACGGAGCCATGCACATTCACGAATGCGATGAGGCGGAAAACCCCGGCTATCTGATTCTCCAGGCGTTCGATTACTGCGAGGCGGCAGGCGATCCGGCGTTTCTGGAAGAGCTGATGCCCATGCTGCGCTGGGCAATGGAGGTTCAGGTCAGGCATCTCTATCGCGGGATGATGCCGTTCTGCGGGGATGAAACCTATGTGGCGGGGGGGATGCTGCCTCGGGTGGATGTGGACGATGGCTCCTGTGAGGCGACCATGCTGCTCATCGAATCCGGGAGGCGTATGACGCCGTATGAACACCGCAGAGAAATTTTTCAGGGTGTGGAAGAGGCGAGGCAACGGTTCACAGAGAATTTTCTGCGGGACGGACGCCTGATTACCAATAATCCCGAACGGCGCAGCGCACCCGGCCCGACAAAAAAGAAGGGCGTGTGCCCATACTGCTACCGGTATATGGACGACCTCAAACCGAACCGGTACAGACTGTACACCTGTCCGGATTGTGCCGCGAAAACCGAGGACATCCGCTCCGACCGCATTTATGCGCTTTCCTGCGTGCAGATGATGCCGGCCTACATCCACAGCGATCTGCTGACGGCTGGACAGCAGCGGGATATCTATGAAAGTTTGGCCAGAGATGTGATCCGTATGGGCTGTATCGACGGGAACGGCGCGGCGGGAAAATGTACCGGATACGAGTACGGCCTGCTGCTTTACGGACTGACGATGACGGACAGCCCCCTGCGGCACGAGCTTTTCCGGATCGTACTGGACAGCCGGGACGAGGAGGGGATCTGGGCGGAATACTATGCCGCCGGAAAGCCTGCGGGTATGCGCTGGCGGGTGTGGGAAGGCGGCGTGAATCTGATGGCACTTCTGGCGTATGAACGAAAAGAACGGGAGGAAAAGGTATGAACCGCCGCATACTGGGGATTCTTCTGGCGCTTGTGCTGCTGGGCAGTGCGGGGTGCGGCGGCGCATCCGGCAGTTCGGCAGCGTCCGCACAGGAGACTCTGCGGAAATACGGCAGCAACTACCGGGCAGATATGGAAACGCCGGAGGACGGCCATCTGTTCGGTATGTGCTATTTAGCCTGGGAAGGCATCGGGAATGGGATCGATTATCAAAAGGCCTTGCAGCTGATGAAAAATCTCGGCGTGCAGTCGATTCGTCATTGGATGCATTTCAGCTATTATATGGAAGATTACCAAACCTTTAAACCGGAAGCCGTTGAGCAGATGCATGACATCCTTGCCGCAATGCGGGAGCAGGGATTCCAGGTGATCGGTATGAGTCACGTCAACTGGTCACTGGAATCCGGGCGTTTCGGCGCGGGCAAGCCGGTCCGGCAGCCCTGGGAGGGCAGCGACTACTACCGCTGGCTGGAATGCTATGAGGAAACCTGGTATCTGGTTGCCGAGGAATTTCCGGAAATCACCTATTGGGAAATCGATAACGAGATCAACAACAAGGATTTTATGTATACGGAAGGGAAATTCGGCGAGAAGCTTTCCACGCAGGAGCTGGCAGCCCTGTCCGCCGATATGCTGTTTTATGCGTCACGCGGTATCCATCGTGCGAATCCGAATGCCGTGACGGTGATGGGCGGTATTGTGGATCCGCTGGGACTCGGTATCCCGGAAACAGATACCGGAACGACGATGGTCAATTTTATGGAAGCGCTGTATGATGCCATCGAGAGCGGGGATCACGGCAGCTTTTACCCCGATGACTTTTTCCAGGTCGCCGCCTGGCACCCTTATTATTATCAGGGGAAAGCGGATGACTATTTCGTTCAGGGAAACAATCGGATTTACGAGGTGATCCGCCGGAGAGAAGGTAAGGATAAAAAAGTTTTTCTGACAGAATTCGGCTGGAACGAATCCATTTGGGGAGAGGAAAACATTGTCGAGGCCATGCGGGATCTTTATACGGTGATCGCCGAACAGATGCCTTATGTGGAAAGCCTGCACTATTTCCGTGCTTTTGACAATATCAGCAATAACGGAGAACTGGCTGGCATGTTCTACGATCCCAATCCCGGCCGCATCGATGTAATGCCGGGATCCGACGTCCGCCGCACGCCGGGAGCGCCCAAGCCGTTTGCCTACGCTTATCAGCAGGCCGCCGGCGGGATGGGCAGTCTGGATGTGCTGATGACGCCGGCGGAAAATCCATAAGCAGAGAAACCGCATTGCGGATTGTAAAAGAAAGGTGATGATGGCGTGAAATTCTCGGAACGTCCCTCCACGGAAAAACCGCAGAAGGGGTTTCTGTACGGTATGGATTATCTGTCGTTTATGTGGGATGAGAATGGTGTGGATTATCGGACCGGTTTCCAGCTGCTGAACAATCTGGGTGTGCGGTCAGTCCGCCATTGGATGCACTTTGGTGAATACATGGAGGACTGGCATACATTCCGTCCTGCGGCTGTGCAGAAAATGCACGATATACTGAAGGAGGCGCAACGGTTCGGTTTTCAGGTGATCGGTATGAATCATGTGAACTGGTCTCTGGAAGAGAAAACATTCTGCGTAGGAAAGCCTTCACGAGGATGTGTCAACTATACACAATGGCTGGAAATATACGAAGAAAACTGGTATCTGGCCGTGCGCGAGTTCCCCGAAATCCTGTACTGGGAAATTGACAACGAACTCAACAACAAGGACTTTATGTATATTCAGGGGCATTTCGGCGAGAAACTGCCCACCGGGGAACTGGCAGCAATGTCTGCCGATATGCTGTTTCGTGCTTCGCGGGGCATACACCGGGCAAACCCGCAGGCGATTACGGTGCTGGGCGGAATCGTGGATCCCTACGGACTTGGCATTCCGGAGACGGATACCGGAACAACGATGGTCAATTTTATGGAGGCGCTGTACGATGCGATTGAAAGCGGCCGGCATGGAAGCACCCGGCCGGATGATTTCTTCGAAGTCGCCGCCTGGCATCCGTATTATTACAAAAACCCGCCGGACGATTATTTCGTGGAGAAAAACAACGAAATTTACGAGGTCATCCGCCGCCGGGAGAACAAGGAGAAAAAGGTTTTTCTGACAGAATTCGGCTGGGATGAATCCCTGTGGGACATGGCCCATATTCCCGCGGCGATCGGGCGGCTGTTTGCGGTGGTAGAGGAAAAGATGCCCTATGTGGAAGCACTGCATTATTATCGCCTGTTTGACGACGTCACCGAAAACCACAACACAGCGGGCCTGTTCTGTGATCCGGTGGCGCATAGAAAGGATGTCCTCCCCAAAACGGGAGAATGCCGGGTTGCCGGTTCACCCAAGCCCGGCGCCTATGCGTATCAAAAGGCGGCTGGAGGACAGGGACCGCTTGATTTGTTCCGGGCAGATCGCCCGCCCGCGGCCGGGAGCGGCACGGCGGAGGTTCCCTCCGACTGAGAGCCTCACCCGCCCATACACGGGCGGGTGAACAGGCAGTCTCTTCCGCACGGAAGAAGCAGAGAGGAATTGTATGGAAAGAGAGGAATCCGGATGAAAAGAGAAATCCTGAAGCCAGGGAAACTGTTCCCGCCGGCCGATCTGCGGCGGGACGAATTCGACGCGGACAATGAACGTCTCCTCATGGCAGAAGAAGCAGTGGATATCGTTTTTATTGGAGACTCCATAACGGAGGGTTGGGATGTCCGGCGGGAGTTTGGGGATCTGGGAAACACGGTCAACCGGGGGATCAGCGGTGACGTGATCGATATCATCGAAAAGCGTTTTGCTGCTGATGTGCTCCAGCTCAAGCCGCGGGTGGCAGTGATTAACGGCGGAGTGAACAATACGTTTCCGTTTTTTGAGATTGAGGCAGCGACACTTCCTGCGGCGGCTGAAGAGGTCATAAACACTTTTGTGCACGCCTATGAGGCGATGTTTGCGGCCTGCCGGCAGGCGGGACAGCGGGTTATTGCCGGTACCATCACACCGCTGGCGGAAGAGCCTTCTCCGGGTGCACAGGCGCGAAAGAAAGCGGTGGTGCGGATGAATGCGGAGCTGCTGGGGCTTTGTGCCCGGCACGGCGTCCCCTGCGTAGACTACCACACGCCGCTGGCCGCGGCCGACGGCCTGACCGTACAGCCCGGTATTACCCGTGACGGCGTTCATCCGAATGAGATCGGCTATACTCGTATGGCCCGTGTTATCCGTCCGGTTCTTACCGCAATGCTGACCAAAGGATAGTTTACGGCAGGTCTTTGAACAACTGACCTTATCATCCGCCGTATGCCGTCGCTTCTGCACAGGTTTGAACAGGCATCAATAGTGATAAATAACGCGGACACCGATCAAACGGTGTCCGCGTTATTTAGTGAAAAAAGGATAGAACGCCGTTTGTTCGCGAAGACATTATTCCTCGGCTTCGCATAAGATGGTGTGATTTTCGCTCGGAAACCGTTGGCGGTGTTCCTGATATTGACTGGGTGTCATACCGGTAAATTGCCGGAAGACGGCGGAAAAATAGGCGGGGGACGCGAAGCCGCATACTTCGGCCACCTTGGAAACCGGCATATTAGTAGTCAGCTGTTCCTTGGCCAGATCAATCCTTTTGGTGATGACATATTGCTTAAGTGACATTTTCTTTTTAGACTTGAAATAGTGGCGCAGGTAGTCATAGCTGTAGTTCATGGAGTTGGACAGCGTGCGGAAATCAATATTCATGGTACAGTAAGCGTCGATATAGCTGATAATCATATCCAGCTTATCGTCGGCTTTTTGCTTTTTTCGTGTACAGGTGCGCAGCGTGAGAAGGAGGATATCCCGCAGCAGAAGGTTGACCCGCTGGGAATAGTAGGGCGGTTCGGTTTTTATTTCGGTCTCGATAGTCTCGAGGCCCTTGCGGATGGACTGCTGCGCATCGTCGATAAAAAGTGCTGTGGGCAGTTCGGTAAACTCCAGCTCTGCCTCAAAGCCAAGGCAGAAAAGATCCCCATGCGACAGGGCTTTTTCCGCATGTGGTACGTTGCGCGGGATGACGACATAGCTTCCCGGCAGATAATTAAAGGCGACCCCGTTTACTGTAGAGACGCCCAGTCCCCCGTAATAGACGAGTTCCCAGTATTCATGCCGGTGCTGCGCCACCTCGTAAGGCGGCTCGGTTGTGTCTCTGGAGAAATATTTCAATATGGTTTTGGATATTAGCATTGGCGTCTCCTTATATGAAATGGTAAAATCATATAAATAACCTCTCTAAAATATACTTGGATTTTGATTATTTGTCAAGAAGATGCCGGTGGACTTGAAGCGGTAGTTTGTACAACAAAGAAAAAGGCTATGCAGAAATTTTACTGCACAGCCCTTTTTCTAGCCATATAATTGTATGCACGAAACGGGTAAAAAAGCACCTGCTTTCCGTTTTCAGGAAATATGGATGTGTACGCCGTTGACCTCCACGCCTTCGTCCGCACGGATGAGAATATATTGAACCCCGTTGATGACTCGCGTCTCCACCAGGTCACTGCGTTCGGCCTTCACGTGTATGGTCACATTAGGGGTGCACACCTCCATCTGCCGGGTGTCCACAATATTTCGGGGATTCAGCTCCGTCTCCTCACCGAAGCAGTCGTTGTATCGTTCTTCAAACGCTGTCACGCGTGCTTCGTCAACACCGCAGGAGGTTAGCACCTGCTTGAATTTGGCTTTGGAAACTGCGGGTGCCTCTTCCTCCTTGTTGATTTTATGTTCTTCAATGGTGGTATAGAGCTGATCGTGTACAGCCTGCACCACTTCGTAGCTGCAGTCATCGGCCAGCGTATCGCCCAGAAGGGACTGAAAAGTTTCCTTCTGTACCGCCGCGGGCATCGGCGCTTCCTGACAGAACAGCGCTTTCACGAATTCATCATGGTTTTCGGCAATATCCCTTGTGTAATACAATGTGCCGTACAGGTTTGTACTGCGGTCGTCAAAGGCCGGAAAAAGAAAGCCCAGCGCGGGAGGGGATACCAGCCAGTCGGTTTTGCAGGTATGGAAGGCGTTTTCGTACATGTAGTAACTCAATGCAGGCTTGGTGATCTTCACCGGGCAGATGCTGCACAGAACATAGGAATATACCTCCGAGGAAGCCTCATACTGTCGTTCGCCGTCCTTGGAACGGTAGGGGATATCGTAGGTGTCGTGAACCAGCAGAATCAAATATTGTCCTTCCAACGTGAGGTTTTGGATTACCTGTTGGAAGAAGAACTGGACAGCCTCATCGTTTTTCAGGGCGGAATCCCGCAGCGCCATAAGCAGGGCGTGTTCCTCGCCGCCGGCTACCTGCTGGGTAGAAAAGGAAATATCCATCAGGTTTTTCCCGGGCGTACCGGACAGGGTGCGCCGAAGAATGGCCAGCAGTTCGTCGGTTTCCTCCTGGGACATGAGAGACAGCGGCTGGTCCAGCTGAGAGAGGATTTCTCCTTTTTCATTCACATAACAGCCGCGCACATGGGTGATGTTGCTCTTATCCGAGCGGAAGCGTCGGCGGATTTCAGCAATTTCCTTCTCGTTCATAATGACTCCTTTTCCAGTCGGATTTGAATGGGCGGGCTGCGCAGGAGCAGCTCTTCCGGACGTATGCGCTACAAAGTGTAACACATACCCAGAGTCGGCGCAAGGGGGTGTATGTCTTCTGTATGGTTGCGGCTTATTGGCCTGCTTTTTGTATAAGCCAAAATTCACTTGAATTATTTATGAAAAATGAATGGGTTAAAAATATTCAAGCAGAAACAGGCAATAAAAGACGGCATAAGCCGGCCTTTTTCGATAAGCGGGTGAGAACCGTTTAGGCGCCCCTTTCACTTCCCCAGAAAAACAACGCCACGGTGCCGGGACCGGTATGGCTGCCGATCGTGGTGCCGACCGAATCGATTTCCACCTTGCCGCTGAGCCTGGGGAAGCGGGCTTCCACGAGGTCAGCGACGGCACGGGCATCCGCGGGACAGGCGGAATGGGAAATGTAGCACTTGCCGCTGTAGGCGGTTCCGTCCTCGGCATACTGCTCCATTTTTCGGACGATTTCCTGAATGACAGCCTTTTTCCCGCGCACCTTAACCCGGGGTATCAGCCTGCCTTGGCTGTCCATATTTAAAAGCGGGCAAATTTTGAGCATGGTGCCGAACCATCCGGAGGCCTTGGATATGCGCCCGCCCCTGACGTAAAAGGTGAGATCGGTGGAGAAAAACCAGTGATGCAGCCGCAGGCGATTGGCCTGAGCCCAGGCGTACAGTGTGTCGATATCGGCACCCGCGTCCCGCAGGTCTGCCAGCTTATCCATCAGCAGACCGTAGCCGGACGAGGCGCCAAGCGAATCTACCAGCCGGATTTTTCGCTGCGGGAACCGGGAAGAAAGCGCCTCTTTGGCCATATTGGCTGCGCCGAAAGCGCCGGACAGCCCGGAAGAGAGGGACACATGCAGAATATCCATCCCCTGTTCAAGAAAAGGCGTAAAATACGCGATGAATTCTTCCGTGTTGACCTGCGAGGTTTTGGTTACCGCCCCCGCTGCCATAGCCTTATAAAATTCGTCAAACGGCATGGACTGTCCCAGGTCATCCGGATATTCCCTGCCGTCCAGCGTATAGTGAAAACAGACATGCGCTATGTTCCGTTCCCGGAGATGCTCTGCGGTCAGATCGGCGGTGGAACAGCAGCTCAGAAGAATCGGCGCCATGATCGTCTCCCTTTCTTTACTCGGTATACCGATAGGTTTGCACAGAAAAAAGGAAATTATACCCACCCGGGCAGAAAGCGAAAACCGGCATGCGGCTTTATGCCCTATGGATTCCTTGCATCAAATGTGCTATAATGCCGAAAGAGATGAGAAAAAGGAGAAAAACCATGATTTTATCCGATAAAACGATACGCACGCTGCTGGCCGGAGGTCAGCTGGATATTTCGCCGCTGGAGGATATCCAGATCCAGCCGGCGAGCGTAGACATCCGGCTGGGTGATTCCTTTCGTCTGATGGAAGCCGACGGACAGATCCAAATGGATGCGCCGATTGCCTATCGCGAAGTGAAGGCAGAGCGGTTTGTCCTTCAGCCCGGACAGTTTGTCTTGGCGACAACGCGGGAATATTTTCGTCTTCCCGACAACATGACGGCTTTTGTGGAAGGCCGAAGCTCCATCGGACGGCTGGGTCTGTTTATCCAGAATGCGGGCTGGGTGGATCCCGGTTTTGAGGGAGAGATCACGCTGGAGCTGTTCAACGCCAGTCCCTGCGCGATCGAGCTGCAGGCTGGACGCCGCGTCGGTCAGCTGGTGTTTGCGCAGCTGGACCGCGACGCTGAAAAGCCCTACCGCGGCAAGTATCAGGGACAGCGCGGGGCGACCGGTTCGAGAATCTTCCGCGATGAAGAGAACGGTTCCCGACGCTGATTTTTTATCGTGCGGATGAGTACATCCGTTCAAAACGTATGCGTTTTAAACAGGTAAACCGGCAGCGCGCAGTCTGAGACGAGACGGCGCGCTGTTGTCATGCCCGCTACTCCTGTGCATAAAGGCGTAAAAATGGTTTATCGAAGAACGTCGATTCATGGGAAATTTCCCTTTGACGTCAAGGCATGGATGCGGTATGATAAAGGACGAAATACCGGAATTGAAAAAATATTTTGCTGTAAACCGCATTTTTTTAAAATCAGCTGTCATATTTTGCGGCCATTATCGTCTTATTAGATGGAGGGAGCCCAAGGCATGGATGACGGGGGCATTATTGCGCTGTTCTTCCAACGTTCGGAGGGGGCGCTGGAAGAACTGATACGGAAGTATGGCAAACTGCTGTATAACCACGCACAGAGAATTGTCCACACGCACGAGGATGCAGAGGAATGCGTGAATGACGCGGCCATGGACGTCTGGAATTCCATTCCGCCAAAGCATCCGGAGTCCCTGTTATCCTATGCCTATGCGCTGGTACGCAACCGCGCGTTGGACCGCTATCGTTATCTGTCCGCCCAAAAGCGCAGCGGCGACCGCTTTGCGCAGATACTGGATGAACTTCAGGAGAGCATTGGGCCGGATCTGGAGGATATCTATTGTGAGAACGCCGTGCTGACGGAATGTCTTCAGAATTTTTTAGGTACGCTCAGCGAAAGCGACCGGCGTCTTTTTCTCGAACGCTATTATCTGGCGGAGGATGTAGAAAAGATTGCTGAAAAATATGGGATGAAAGAAAATGCGGTCAGTGTTCGCCTATATCGTATGCGGCAGAGACTGCGTGTATTTCTGGAAGAAAGGGGTGTACAGGTATGAAAGCGGATGATTTGTTCCGGGCTTTGGGTGATGTGGATCCTCAATATGTGGAAGAACTGCTTGCAGAGGAACAGAATGAGATTCAGCGCAATTCGACAACGGCTGAAGAGGAGACCGTTATTCCGCTGAAGCCCGTCCGCCGAAAGAAAGTCTGGCTGTCGGCCGCTGTTGCGATTGTCGCGGTGGTTTCCGGTGTTTCCCTGCTCAGCGTGATGCTCCTGCGCGGCTTCTCGGTGCCGAACGCACCATCCTCTTCTTTGGGAAATGCGGCCGAAGAGGATGTGCCGGCGTGGTATGTTCCCGGGCAACTGACGGTGCAGACGGTGACCTATACGGAATACAACGAGGTGGCATTTTCGGCGGGAGATCTGCATCTGCCGGCTGAACCGATGAAGCAGGCGCAGCGTTATAACCAGACAATCCCATTTGCCCCCAACGCAGAGATGCTCAGCGCGGAGAACGCCGCCTGGCTGCTGCTGGAGGACGCGGCGACGGTGCCTGGACATGAAAAGTGCCGCGGTTTCCTATATCATACCGAAACACAAAAGGTTATCTGTCTGACCCATTTGCTTACGGGGCGGCTGCCGGCGCTTGGCAGCGGGGCGCAGCTTCATGTTGTCAGCTTTAACGCCCGGAATCAGCGGTGTATACTGACCGTGCGTGATCCGGACACTGAACAACCCGGGGAGGCCTATTTCTTCAACTGGGAGACAAATGAACTCAAGCCGCTGCCGGAGCTGATTGCCCAGAACGCTGTACAGATGGATCTGGAGATGATGGTTTCCTGCGACCAGCGGTATGTGCTGGCGATGGACAGCTTTACGCAGGGGCAGCCGGCCGGGCTGTATTGTATCGATACGCAGCAGGATATGCCGACGGCACAGCTTATATGTACTTATGAAAATTTCAACGAAAAATTGTATGCCAAACTGAAATTTTCCCCTCGGGGACAGTATCTGGTTTATGTTGATCCGGAACATGAAGAGACAGCCTCAAAGGATGAATATAACTGGATTATGCAATATCTGGATTCCGGAGATTCCTGGAAGGGCTGCGGAGGAGTCGTTCGTTTTGTTCAGGAAGAAAAGGCGGTTGTTGTGGATCTGGGAAACGGCGGCGCGGTATACGATACGGCAACCGGCGAAGATATAACCGATACCTGCATGCTGGAAGACTGGGAAAAGGAAAGCGTGAACGTCATCGTGCATGCCGAACGTACGTATATAAATATGGAGATCTATACGAAGTCGGTCTTTACCGGAGAAATGCATATGCGCAAAACCAATGTAAGCGCGCTGTGCACGCGCGGTTCCGTTCTTTATACCTATACAGATGGAGACAAAGCAGTGGAATGCCTTTCGCTGGATACCGGAGAAACTTTCCGCGCGCCGATTTCACCGGAATACGAAGAACAGGTCAATGCCCTGCGCGACAAATACAAAATCATACACAAACTGGATATCAGCGAAGACGGCACGAAGCTGCTGCTTTGCTTTACCTGTGTCCCGCTGCCGACGGCAATGTAAGGTGCCGGAAAAACAAAATGCGGTAGTAAACGGGCGCCCGGCAGGAGAAGAACCTGTTGGGCGCCCGTTATTTTTTGCACCGTCGGCGCGTGGATTTACGCAACTTTCCGCATTGTGTTCTCCGGGCCGTCGTGGTAAACTCAGCTTTAGTGCAATCGGCAGCGGATCCGGCGCATCCCGGCCGCCGCGGGAGTACGGCCTGACGGATTGACGGCTGCCGCACTTTCGGCGGAAGGCAGAAAAAGTATCGCCGGGCGCATTGTTCTGACCGTCATAAAAGCGGGCGAGAGAGATGCGGTTGTGCAGCAGCACGGAACAGCTGTATGGAAGAAGGGGAGAACTGTATGAATGACCGGCGAAATACGATTGAACTGAAAACCCCGGCTGGGTGGGAAAACGACAGAAGCAAGGAGTCGCTGCCGGCCGGAAACGGAAAGACCGGGATTCTGGTACAGGGCGGCGTACGGACCGAGCAGATAACGGTCAACCGCTTCGATCTGTGGCGAAACACCATCCGGCGGGAGCTGCCGGATATCAGTGACACACTGCCGAAAGTGCGGGAGGCAATCGACCGCGGCGATTTTGCCTATGGCAACCGGGCTGCATGTGATGCGCTGAAAACGTCCGGATTTGACGGCTGCGTGGGGGAGCCGTTTCCCCTTGGCCAGCTGTGGATGGATTTCCCGTGTGAAGAACCGTTTTCCCACTACCGCCGCACCCTGCATATGGATACCGGCGAGATAACGGTGCGGTATAATCTGGGGGAAATCATTTTTGAACGCCGCTGTTTTGTGTCCCGCTGCCGGGACATGCTGGTGATGCGGCTGACCGCATCCCGGCCGGCCATCACCGGCCGGCTGACGCTCGGGTTGTATCCCATGACCCGGTTCACCCCGCAGCATATGCAGGCATTTGTGGAAGACCTTGAGGCGCATGCGTTTTATGAAGCCCGGGAGGATGGGCATCTGCTGCTGGCTTCCTCCAACGACAACGGGGAGGACTTCGGTATGGCGGCACGTCTGATCGGCTGCCGCTGCCGTGCGGCGGACGGCATGCTGGAGGTGGATGAAGCGGCGGACTGCCTGCTGCTGATCAAGGCGTTTTCCCGCGGGAACCGGCAGAGTGATCTGCCGAGGGTTTTAGCGGAACTGGACGCAGTAGAAGAGGATTACGAGACGCTGCTGGCTGAGCACGCCGCGGTGCACGGTGAACTGTTTGGCCGCACACAGCTGGAGCTGTATGCCGGTGAGGATCGGCGCGCGGTGGAAGAGCTGCTGCTGGATGCATACGAAGACAAGGCATCCGCCGTTCTGCTGGAAAAGCTGTGGCGGTTCGGCCGGTATCTGTTTGTCTCCGGCAGCGCGCCGGACGGCGGGGCTTTTCCCCTGTACGGGCTGTGGTATGCCGGCTATGCGCTGCCGTGGAGCCAGCATGTGGCCAATGAGAACGTGGAAATGATTTACTGGCATGCCTGTGTCGGCGGTTTCGCTGAGCTGGTGAAGCCGCTGATCGATTATTTTACTTCGCTGACGGCGGATTTCCGCGAGAATGCCCGTAAGCTTTTCGGCTGCCGCGGAATCTGCGTGACCGCCTACACCTCGCCGGGCATGGGGTTGTCCACCGTCAACGTGCCGGTGATTGTCAACTGGATCAGCGCCGCCGGCTGGCTGTCCCGGCATTTTGTGGAGTACTGCCGCTACACCGCGGATGAGGAAACCCTGCGGCAGAAGGTACTGCCGTTTATGCGGGAAACCGCCCTGTTTTATCAGGATTTCGCGGTGCTTGATGAGCAGGGCAAGGTTAAGCTGTATCCATCGGTATCGCCGGAAAACACCCCGAAAAATTTCATTCCGCCGCATTTTGCCGATCATATGGGACATATCCTGCCGACCGTAATGAACGCCACGATGGATTTTGCGGTGATGAAGGAACTGCTTTCCTCCCTGCTGGAATTGAGCGGCCGTTACGGCGTATATACAGAGGAGCAGCCCGCTTGGCGGGAACTGCTGGAGCGGATTCCGGCCTATATGGTCAATGCGGACGGCGCCATTAAGGAGTGGATGCACCCGGAGCTTGAGGATCATTACCACCACCGGCATCTTTCGCATCTGTACCCGGTGTTTCCGGGAGATGAAGTAGGACTTCAGGATTCCCGGCTGCCGGCATTTGCCCGCGCGGTGGATCTGCGGGAACTGGGGGGACAGTCCGGCTGGTCACTGACCCATATGGCCAACATTTATGCGCGCCTCGGCCGCGGCGACGCTGCGCTGCAGTGCCTGGACAGCCTGACGCGCGCCTGTCTGACGACTTCACTGATGACGGTGCACAACGACTGGCGGCAGATGGGCATGTCGCTTGAAACGCCGGAACAGGATATTGTGCGCCAGCTCGACGCGAACATGGGCTTTGTCAATGCGGTGCAGGAGATGCTCCTGCGGGTGCATCCGGCCTATCTCCAGCTGCTGCCCGCCTGTCCTGCCCGACTATCCGCCGGACGGGTGCGCCGGCTGCATTTTGCGGGCGGCACCGTCTCGTTTTCCTGGGATTTTGCCGCCGGGATGCTGTGCGGCGAAATAGAGGCACAGCGCGAGGTGGAGATTGAGGTTCGTCTGCCGGAGTTCTGCGGTGAGGTTTTCATCCGCGGCGCGGACAGGGCGGAGCAGGCGGTTAAGGGCGGCTTTTTCTGCCGTCTGCATGCCGGAGAAAGCCTGTCTTTTTTGCACAATAAATAAAATCAGCACCCGCTCTGGTCTTCTCGGGACCGGGGCAGGTGTTTGGATTGCCGGGCCGCATTTCGGGGACGATACGTACTGTGAATTTAGCCGGCGTGCGGACAAAATTTGTCATTTTTTGGCCATCGGCGGATAAAGGATTGACTTTTTGGTTCGGCCATGCCATGATACGGGCAAACGGATACGAACGGGATGGTTAAAAATGGACAGGGTTTATGGGGTAATGCTGATCGGCTGCGGGCATATCGGGGAAGAGCATCTTGCCGATATTTACTACCGCGACAATGTGCGGATCGAAGCGGTGGTGGACCAACAGCCCGAACGGGCGGCGCTGTTTGCACGAAAGTACGGCGCCCGGCACAGCGGCACCGATTACCGGCCGTTTCTGGATAGCAAGGCGGTCGATATCGTGATTATCGCGACCTATGCGAATACCCATCTGCCGATCTTGGAGGACTGTCTGGCGGCCGGCAAGCATGTCCTGTGCGAAAAACCGATAGCGGATTCCCTGGAAAACGGCCGCCGGTTTTACGCGCTGGTCAAGGCATCGCCATGCAAGGTGCTGGTTGCCCACATCCTGCGGCATAACCGCTCCTATCAGAAGCTGGCGGAGCTGATTGCTTCGGGTGTAATCGGTGAGGTGCGTCTGATGCGGATGGTACAGAATCACCACGCACTGGACTGGCCCCGGTATAAACGGCTGATGGAGGACTGTTCGCCGATCGTGGACTGCGGCGTGCACTATCTGGATGTCATGCAGTGGTTCACGGGGGTGCGGATTTGTGAAGTCAGCGGCTTCGGCGGCCGGGTGGATGATGATCTCGACCGCAGCAATTACGGTATGATCCACGCCCGTCTGGAAAACGGCTGCATCGGTTTTTACGAGGCTGGCTGGAGCCGCAGCCTTGCGGCAGAAAACCGCAAGGAATTTATCGGGGACAAGGGACGGCTTACCCTGACGCTTCAGCAGAACCGCGCGGAGAATCAGGAAGAGGGGGATCTCATCCGCCTGTATACCAATACCGACGGGGAGTACCGTACCATCAATGTCCGCTCCAAATACAAGGACATGTATGCGCAGCTGGAGCATCTCATCGCCATGATTGAACGGGATGTGCCGGCAAACCCGACCATCGATGAGGTGTTTTCTGCCTATACGGCAGCGGTTGCCGCACAGAAGGCGATCGATCAGCACACGTTTTTGCCAATATAACGAAAGGCCGCCCTTCGCCGGGGCGGCCTTTCTGTTGTCCGGGGGAAACCTCTCTTTTCCGATGGGGCTGCTCAGAAGCAGGGGATGAACCTGTTTGTCAAAAAATTCAAATCAGGCGGTCACCTTAAAAAGTAACCGTCCGATAAGATGACAATTACTTCCTTAACCGCATATACAAGAGGGGATACGGATTTCCTTCTTCATCATTATCCGTGCGTTTATATGTCTCAAATCCAAGATGTTCATAAAATCCGACGGCTTGTGGATTCTGCTCATTAACCGTCAGTTCCAGAACACCATAGTCCTGAATACCGGATTGAAGAAGCTGTTTGCCAAGGCCTCTGCCCCGCTCTGATGGTGTGAGAAAAAGCATTTCCAATCGGTTATGCTCTACTCCCATAAAAGCAATCGGGACATTCGGTTCCCTTTCTGCGACGACCAAGTGAGCAACCCCATTTAATGCCTGCGGAACATATTCCCTGATTCGCCTGATTTCTGCATCGGAAAGAAACTGGTGTGTGGCACGGACTGACTTTTCCCAGATCATCAGGAGGTTTTGTATCAGTAAAGGCGTTCTGATTTGCACTTCGTAGATATTCATACGAATATCCTCCAAAAAATTCCAATTTATCGTTCTTTGATTATACCGCACGGCAGCTTCTGCATCAATAAATTTTTATAGCGAAGTTGTCGTTCGGCAACACTTTTCTTAAAAGAAATGGATTTATTGTACTTTTGTGCGATGTGTGGTATAGTAAGGCACATATGGCAGTGAAAGGATGGCGGCAGCATGGCGGATCTTCGTATAGCCAGACAAAAGCGCGATGCCTATTTCTGCGCACAGCTCGACGCGGTTGTGCGGCGTTCTGCGCTGCGGGAAACCGGGCGCTACATCCAGCACGGCGATACCTCCTGTCTGCTGCACAGCATTGCCGTCGCGTATTTCAGCTATCGCACCGCCCGCCTGCTGCAAAGAATCGCCGCTTTTCACGAGCGCGATCTGATCCGCGGGGCGCTGCTGCACGACTATTTTCTCTATGACTGGCATATTCCCGACCCGACCCACCGGCTGCATGGGTTTCGGCATCCGGGGCGGGCGCTGGAAAATGCTCAGCGGGATTTTGTGCTCAGCGATATTGAGCGGGATATCATCCGCAAGCATATGTTTCCGCTGACCCCGGCGCTGCCGCGCTATCGGGAAAGCCTGCTGGTGAGCGCGGTGGACAAGGCCTGTTCGGTTTACGAGTGCTTTCGGCGTCCGGCTTATCCCCGGCTTCGCGCCAGAATTTACCGCGTATTGGAGGGAACGGTCCGATGATGATCTGCCGTTGGTTTATCTGGTTTGTTCTGTACAGCATGGTCGGCTGGCTGTACGAATCGACATTATGCTCCATTACCGGCCGTAAACTGGTCAACCGCGGTTTCCTCAACGGGCCGTACTGTCCGATTTATGGCGCCGGCGCGGTGCTGGATCTGCTGCTGCTTGGCTGGATTGACAACCCGGTGCTGATTTTTTTCGCCGGTATGCTGGTCACCGGAACGGTGGAGTACTTTACCAGCTGGGCAATGGAAAAGCTGTTTGACGCGAAATGGTGGGATTACAGCGGGTGGAAATTTAATCTCAACGGCCGCATCTGCCTGGCGGGGCTGGTGGTGTTCGGCGCCATGTCGGTGCTGATGATTGAGGTGATTCATCCGTTCGTTGTCCGGATGACCGATTTGCTGCCGGATATTGCCGTGATCGTTTTGGCCGTTGTGCTGGCCGTCGTGATGGCGGCGGACACGGTCTTTACGGTGGTGAGCTTTAAGGACTTCAACAAAAAGCTGCAGGAAATCCAGACGTTTATCCATGAGAATGTGGCCAACTCCGCGGAATTCTTCAGCAAGACGAAAGAACAGCTGATGGAAAGTGAGCTGCATGCCCGTGCAAGCGCACGGCTTGCACGGTTCCGGGAAAAGCTGAACGGGCAGGAGCGGCGGCTGATGAAGGCGTTCCCCCGGTGGAAATCCGTTCGGTATAACGATGTGCTGGTGAAGATTCGTGAGCTTGCCGCGGGCAGCCGCCTGTGGGCGAAAAAGGCGAATAAGGACGAAGAGTCGGATAAAAACGAAGAAGCGTGAAGACAAAAGGGGCTGCGGCTAACAATTGCCGCAGCCCCTTTTTATACGTAGGTGCCGACCCGTTTGACCTCGTCCACGATCGTACGGAAGTTATCCAGGCTAACCGCGTTGGGGATCGAATGATCGGAGGAAAAGATATAGCCGCCGTTTTCCTTGAGCATCGGTACCAGCCGGTCGATTTCCGCGATAATCGCTTCGGGCTGATCCCACAGCACCGCATTGATGCCGCCGTGCAGCACCAGGTGATCGCCGTATTCCCGCTTGATCTTTTCCACATCCATGCCGGCTTTGATTTCGATGGGATTGAGCGCGTCAATGCCGGTGTCGAGAATATCCGGCAGCAGCGGCATAATATCGCCGCAGGAATGCAGATGTGCCTTGATGCCTTTTTTATGGGCCCATTCCACGGCGCGGCGCTGTACCGGCTGCAGCAGCTCGCGGTAGGTCGCATTGGAGAAAAACGGCGTGCCTTTGTAGCCCATATCATCCGGCCAGAAGATGCCGTCCATCCGGTAGCCCGCATCCCACACCATATCCATCAGCGCAATGCAGCGGTCGAGATAGGTGTTGAACATGTCGACCACCCATTCCGGTTCTTCCAGCATGGCGATCAGCAGGGTTTCGGTCCCCACCATCCAGGAGTGGGTGACATCAAAGCCGAACCACATGTAGCCTTCGATCCAGCGGCCTTCGGCCACCCAGCGGGGATATTCGGTTTCGAGGCGCTTCCAGTCGATGCGGTCGCGGTCAAGGGTCATGCGCGCTTTGGCTTTTTCCCATTCTTCCGGTGTGATCACCTTGAAATCCAGAAATTCGGGCGTGGAATCCTCTTCCTTAAATTCTTTCATGGTTACGCCCCATGGCGAGGTGACGATGCGGTAGCGGTCGGTTTCCTCCAGCACCTTTTGCTCAAACCGCGGGCTGGTGTCGACATAGATCAGCTCGGATTTGTCCACGTCGAAAAAGTCGCGCCAGTCGGCATCCGCCGGCATGCCCTCCCGCTTCCAGCGGGCGATCGTGCCGGCCCAGGGGGAATCGATGATCGGGATACGGTCCGCCTCGCGATGTTCAAACATGCGGGTAAAACGTTCTTTGGATGTCATACTTTACGCCTCCAGACTGCTTTTGTAAAAAAGTTTCTTTTATTCTATCGACTTGACGAAAACAATGCAATTCATTATAGTAAACTGGAATGGATTGTTTTAAAATTTATCAATTTTCTGCTATTGAGGTGAGCGGCATGTACAGTCGGGACGGGGATTTCGGACAGGTGCGTCTGGCGGAACCACTGCACACGCAGCAGGCTCTGGACACGCTGTTTTGTTTTTCCGGCGCCGGTTGGCACCGGTGCAATGACCGCTATGCCATCCGGCGGCCGCAGGGAAATACCGATCCGCTGCTGCTGTTCACGGCGAAAGGGGAGGGACAGCTGCGCATCGACACGGGAAGCTGGCGCCTGAAGCCGGGAAGCGTGGCATTTATTCCGGCGGATGCACCGCATGAGTACGGCACGCCGGCGGGAGGAATCTGGGAATTTACCTGGATTCACCTGTGCGGACGGCTGGCGCTGCAGTTTGTGCAGCAGCTGGGAACCGGAATACTGCCGGTTCATCATGCGGCGGTTTATGGGGAGATGGTGGAACAGCTGCTGACGCTGTACCGACAGCCTGTGCGGACTGCGGAAATACAAGCGTCGCAGCTGCTCGCGGAGCTGCTGCACAAGCTGGTGCTCGAGGCAGCGCAAACGGTGCAGAGCGATACCTGCCGGCAGGCCATTCAGTATTTGGAACAGCACTATACCCGCCGGATAACGCTGGATGAACTCAGCAGCCGGCTGTATCTTTCCCCGGCGCATCTGATCCGCCGCTTCAAGGCGGAAACCGGGTACACCCCGCACGAGTATCTGAACCGTCTGCGGCTGCTCAAGGCCCGGCAGCGGCTGTGGTATTCCGACGAGCCGGTGGAAGCGGTGGCGCGCGCGGTCGGTTTTGCACATACCAGTTATTTTATCCGGCAGTATAAGGCTCAGTACGGCGTGACGCCCGGGGCGGAGCGGCGGCTGTAAAAAACGAGCGGCCGTAAAAGGCCGCTCGTTTGAAAAACTCATTTTTTCTCGAAATCTCCGCCGGTCAGACCTTCCTGCGCCAACATGGTTTCCAGCACCGAGGCGTCGGAGGAGATATCCAGGACATCGTCCTGATACAGGCCGTCAAGCAGTTTGGCAAAGGCGTCGTTGACGGTGTCGAGCGTCTGTTTGATGGTGTTTTTCGCGTTTTGGATGTTGCTGCCCTGCACCGGCTGCTCGCTGAATTCCCGGTAGGCGGTGACGAGCTTCAGCGTCGTGGGCAGGTAGTAGTTGAGAAAACGCCGGATTTCCGGCAGCTTCTGCGGCCGCTGCTCCACACAGGCAAAGATTTTGCCGATAATGGTTTCGAGCTGCTGGAGCTTTTGAGAGATATCTTCTTCCGGAAGGGCGTCGTTGGCTTCGCGGATTTTCAGGATGTACTGGCGTCCTTCCGCCACAACCGGGTTGGCCGCCTCGGCCGCCTTCTGTTCCTCGCGCAGTTTTTCGGTTTTGGCCTTCATCTCCTGATAGCGGCGGTAGGTGTCGTAGCCGAGAATCAGATGGGTTTCCTCGTCATCGAGATGGCCGTCCGGAAACATGCCGCGGCGGATCATTTTTTTCAGGTCTCTGGCCACAAACTGCGGTGACTGGCCGATGGCGGAGGCCAGAATATCGATCGGGCAAAGCGGCGTTTCCCCGATCTTCCGGCGATAGGTGAGATAGCGCTTGGTCCTTTTGCGCAAACGGCCGCCCACGGTCAGCATGCCGGAAAAAAGCAGAAACGGGGTCAGCAGGCCGATTACCGTTCTGCCGAGACCGGCAGCGTTCAGGTCGATGAGGTTGGCGATGCTGAAAATGAGGAACAACAGAGCCACAATGCCGAGGCCGATGCCGCCAAACACGGTCAGCAGGATGCCCGCTGAGCGGCCGGGCACCTTGACGCGGGTCTGCTGCGCGTATGGGACGATAACCGGCTGTACGGGCGGCTGCGGACGGACCGGCTCGGTGCGGAAGGACTGAAGGCTGTTGTTGATTGTATTTTTGATTTGTACAAATTCTTTGGAATTCAGGGCGTTCTGCACCGCGCTGCTGATGCGGCTGCCGAGTTCCTGAAAATCGTTGTTGTCCATAACCTAAACCTGCCTTTCCGGGGAACACGGGCATAATCCCGGTTTGTATTTCAGTATACCGTATTTCGGCACAGCTTGCAAGGGCGCAGATGCGACGATTTATCGGATTTTTCAGCGAATCAAACGCCGGAATCCGCGACTTAATGATTGAAAGCTTTCGAAAGGAGAATGCCTGTGCGTCTGGAACAGCCGGAAAACGATATGGAATTTCTCTTTTCCGCCGCCCTCCGGAAAAGCGGCAGCATCGAGGATGCGGAAGACCTAACACAGGAGGTACTGCTTGCTGCCCTACGGCATCCCGGAGAGATTGCAAACAGGAAGGCCTGGCTTTCGGCGGTGCTCAGCCACAAGTATTATGATTTGCTGCGCCAAAAATATAAGCTGCCGACGGTGAGCATCGATCTGATGCCGGAAGAAGCCGAACCAGCCGATGATCCGGCGGATTCCGACCGGCCGGATGCGGCAGCGGTGCGGCGTGAGGTGGCGCATCTGGCCGAAAAGTACCGCGAGGTGATTGTCCGCCATTATCTGTATGGCGAAAAGGTGCAGCAGATCGCTGAACAGATGGGACTGCCCAGAGGGACGGTCCTGTCCAGGCTTGCCGCCGGCAGGGAACAAATGAAGAAAGGGCTGGATGTTATGGATGCGTATGAAAAGCACAGCTATCAGCCGGAAAGGCTGGATGTCAGCTGCAACGGCCAGGAAGGGCTGCATGGAGAGCCGTGGTCGCTTGTGGCGGATGATATGATGAAACAGAATATCCTCATCGCGGCTTATGAGAAGCCGCTGACCTGTGTGGAAATTGCACGGGGACTCGGTATTCCGACGGCCTACATCGAAAGGGCGGTTCGGGATCTGTTGTCCAGCCAGCTGATGGCTCAGACCGGAACCCGTGTGTTTACGGATTTCCTGATTACCTCACCAGAGCAGATGCTGCGGGTTTTGGACGGACAGATTGCTTTTGCCCAGCGTCATTATACGGCAATCTGGAACTGTATCCGCGAAGCGGAGGCTGCGCTTGAGAGGCTTGGCTGGTACAGCGCCATGCCCGCCGCGTGGCAGCGGAAATGTGCGTATTATTTTCTGCTGCATGTCTTTTCGACCGCCCTGTATACCGCCGTGCGCCGGCTGGTGCCAGCGGAAGAAAACTTTCCGGACCGCCCCGGCGGCGGCAGATGGATCGCGCAGGGCAGCCGTTATCCGCAGGATTTTGATTTTGCCCAGTATCGTTTCCGGCACTACACCTATGGCGGCGAGCGGCGCTCGGAGTACGAGGCGTGTTTGGGCGAAAAGTCGATTTGTCTGCATGTTTACGACACGCAGCCCGATTTGAACCGGTATGAGCAGGGACCGGTTCCAATCCGCGACGACAAGCTGTGCATGCTGCTGTATCTGGTCTATAAAGGCATCTCAATTGACGCCGTCGGCTTTGAGCCGGCTTATCTGCGGGCGATACCGCATCTGGCGGCGTGCGGGGTGTTCCGCTATGAAAACGGGAAAGCCCGGGTGGACATTCCGGTGATTTCAAAAGCGGCGTATCAGGAGATGGACAGGCTGCGTATCGATGCCATGAACCGGCTGGCGGAAGTTCTGACGGAGCCGCTGCGCCGTGCATTGCCGGAAATGAAGCTCCCGGTTCCGGCACATCTGCGCAGCCGCGTTGCTGCGTTTCGGCAATACAGCTGTTATGCCATCCCGATGGCGGTCATCCGGGAGGCCGTGGAAAAAGGCGATTTCCCGGAAGAAGCCTGGCAGAGCCGGCCGCCGATGGTGCTGGTGATCGAACCGTCTGACCGGGTGAGCCGATAAACAAAAGCCCGTGCTTTCTTTCGAAAGCACGGGCTTTTGCAAGGTACGTCCCGGTGTCGGGACAGCAAAAAGGCTGACGAAATTTCCCTGGCTAATCGGACGTTCAGGCACTTGCCCTTTGTGGACAAAAATGCTATAATAAAATGAAATGCCGGCTGAAACCAACGGCCATTTATGTCCAAAAAGCGTTTTTCGCGAGGATTGGGGGCTCTCTGTTGCGTATAGGAATCGATATCGGCTCCACCACCGTTAAAGTGGTGCTGCTCGACGATAATGACAAAACCATTTTCAAGACCTACGAACGGCATATGTCCAAGGTGCGGGAAAAAACGGCAGAAATGCTGCGCCTGCTCGAAGGGCAGCTGGCCGGCCAGCAGGTGCAGGTCGCGATTACCGGTTCAGCGGGGCTGGGCGTGGCCAAGGCGGCGAACCTGGAATTTGTGCAGGAGGTATTTGCCACCGCCGGTGCGGTGGAACGGTTCCTGCCGGACACCGATGTGGTGGTCGAGCTCGGCGGCGAGGACGCCAAAATCATCTTCCTGACCGGCGGGCTGGAAGAACGCATGAACGGCTCCTGCGCCGGCGGTACCGGTGCGTTCATCGACCAGATGGCCACCCTGCTCGGCATCACGGCGGATGAGCTGGATGAACTGAGTTTAAAACACGAAAAGCTGTACGCGATTGCCTCGCGCTGCGGGGTGTTTGCCAAATCGGATATCCAGCCGCTGCTCAATCAGGGCGCGCGCAAGGAGGATATCGCCGCGAGTATTTTCCAGGCGGTGGTCAGCCAGACCATCGCGGGCCTCGCGCAGGGGCGTGAGATCAAGGGCAAGGTGCTGTTCCTCGGCGGCCCGCTGTTCTTTCTCAAGGGACTGCGGCAACGCTTTGTCGAAACGCTGCATCTGACCGAGGAAACCGCGGTTTTCCCGGACAACGCGGATGTGTTTGTGGCGGTGGGCGCGGCGTGTTATGCCGAAAACACGGCGCCGCTTTCGTTCGACGAGCTACTTGAGCGCATCGATCACGCTTCAGCGCAGAAAAACACCACCAATACCCTGCCGCCGCTGTTTTCCTCGGATGAAGAGTACGAGGCTTTCCGGGCGCGGCACGCCGCGCACTGCCCGCCGCCGATGGATGCAGACGGTTACCGCGGCGACGCCTATCTCGGCATCGACGCCGGTTCCACCACCACCAAGCTCGCGCTGATTTCGGCGGACGGCGGGCTGCTGTATACCTACTATGCCTCCAATGAGGGGAATCCCGTGGCGGTGGTGCTCGGCCAGCTCAAGGAGATTTACCGCCGCTTCGGCGACCGGATCACCATCCGCGGCAGTGCGGCGACCGGCTACGGCGAGGATCTGATCAAAAATGCGTTCCACATCGACCTCGGGCTGGTGGAAACGGTGGCGCACTACCGTGCCGCCCGCCACTTCAATCCGCAGGTGGATTTTATCATCGATATCGGCGGCCAGGATATGAAGTGCTTCAAGATCCGCGGCGGCGCGATCGATTCCATCATGCTCAACGAGGCCTGCTCCTCCGGCTGCGGCTCGTTTATCGAAACCTTTGCCAAGGCGCTCGGCTATACGGTTGCCGACTTTGCGAAGCTCGGCCTGCGGGCGGAAAAGCCGGTGGATCTCGGCTCCCGCTGCACCGTGTTCATGAACTCCTCGGTCAAGCAGGCGCAGAAGGAAGGCGCCGGGGTGGACGATATCTCGGCGGGACTGTCGATGAGCATCGTCAAGAATGCGATTTACAAGGTGATCCGCGCCGCCGACCCGTCCGAGCTTGGCGAGCACATTGTGGTGCAGGGCGGCACCTTCCTCAACGATGCGGTGCTGCGCAGTTTTGAGCTGGAGCTCGGCGCCGAAGTGATCCGGCCGACCATTGCCGGCATCATGGGCGCCTATGGCGCGGCGCTGGCGGCGAAGGATTATATGGCGAAGCATCCGGAACAGGAACGCTCCGCCCTGCTGACGGCCGAGAATCTGGAAAGTTTTGCGCATACGGCCAAATCCACCCAGTGCGGGCTGTGCGGCAACCACTGCCAACTGACGGTCAACTCGTTCGGCGGCGGCCGCAGATTTATCTCCGGCAACCGCTGCGAGCGGCCGCTCGGCAAGGGGAAGGAAAAGGATATCCCGAACCTGTACCACGAAAAATATGCCTACCTGCGTTCGCTGCAGGGCGGGGAAAACCGGCGCGGGCGCATCGGCATCCCGATGGCGCTCAACATGTACGAGAACCTGCCGTTCTGGCATGCGTTCCTTACGAAGCTCGGCTTTGAAGTGGTGCTGTCGCCGGAATCTTCCCGCGAGCTGTACGCCTGCGGCCAGCATACCATCCCGTCGGATACGGTGTGCTATCCGGCCAAGCTGATCCACGGCCACGTGGAAAAGCTGCTGGATATGGGGGTGGACGCGATTTTCTACCCCTGCCTGCCATATAACTTCGACGAGGGCAAGGGCGACAACCATTACAATTGTCCGGTAGTGGCCTATTACCCCGAGCTGCTCGGTGCGAATATCGATCGGCTCAAGGAGACGCGTTATCTCACCCCGTATTTCGGCCTGCACCGGCCGAAGGATTTCGCCAGGCATGCCGCGGACTATTTCGGCCGCGAATTCGGCATTCCGGCCGGTGAGGTGAAGGCAGCCGCCAGGGAGGCTTATGCCGCCTATGACCGGTATCTCGACTGGATCCGCGGCAAGGGGCAGGAGATGATCGATTTCGCGCGGGCGAATAACCGCCGCATCATCGTGCTTTCCGGCCGGCCGTATCATGTGGATCCGGAAATCAATCACGGCATCGACCGGCTGCTGTCCTCCTTTGGACTGGTGGTCATCACCGAGGACGCGCTGGCCTACCGCGCGCCGAAGGAGCCGGTGCGGGTGCTCAACCAGTGGACCTACCACGCCCGGCTGTACAGCGCGGCGGAGTATATCACCACCCAGCCGGATATGCAGCTGGTGCAGCTGGTATCTTTCGGCTGCGGTATCGATGCGATCACCACCGATGAGGTGCGGCGAATCCTGGAGGACGGCGACAAGCTGTATACCCAGCTGAAAATTGACGAAATCAACAACCTCGGCGCGGTGCGCATCCGGATCCGCAGCCTGCTCGCCGCGATCGACGCGCGCGAATAACCGTGTTTGACCAGAAAGGCTAGGTACATAGTGTATGGCAGAACTCGTCTATAATGAGCAGGGGCGCCTGCTGTTTACCGAAGAAATGAAACGGGAATATACCCTGCTGATGCCGCAGATGCTGCCGGTGCATTTCACCATGCTCAAAAAGGTGTTTGAGCTGCACGGCTACAAAATCGATATGCTTACCACCAACCACCGCGGTATCGTCAACGAGGGGCTCAAATATGTCCACAACGATACCTGCTATCCCGCGCTGCTGGTGATCGGCCAGCTCATTGATGCGATCAAAAGCGGCAAATACGACCCGCACAAGGTCGGCCTGCTGATCACCCAGACCGGCGGCGGATGCCGGGCGTCCAATTATATCCACCTGCTGCGCAAGGCACTTGAACGGGCGGGGTACAGCTATATCCCGGTGGTTTCGGTGAATCTGTCCGGACTGGAGAAAAATCCCGGCTTTTCGCTGGGTGTTAAAAAGCTCGTGCAGATGGCGTATTCGATGATATACGGCGATCTGATCGTGCATATGGCCAACCAGTGCCGGCCGTATGAAATCGTCGAAGGCGAAACCGACCGCCGGGTGGCCAAATGGGTGGAGCGGCTGACAAAAGAGTTCAGCGGCAAGGGCAGCTTCCGTCCGGCGCATATGCGGGAGAATTTTCAGAAGATCGTGGACGATTTTGCCTCGCTGCCGGTCAACCGCGTCCCCAAGGTGCGTGTCGGCATCGTCGGGGAGATTTACATCAAATATGCGCCGCTGGGCAACAATAACCTCGAGGAATTCCTGCTGTCGGAGGACTGCGAGCCGGTGGTGCCCGGGCTGGTGGATTTCATCATTTTCAAATGCGACAACCGTGTAGAGGATCACAAACTCTACGGCGGCCGTACGGTGGAAGCGCTGGGCGCCGGCGTGCTGGAAAAATATTGCCGCAAGCTGCAGCGCGATATGATCGCCGCTGTTAAGCGGCATCCGGAATTCCGTGCCCCTTGTACCTTCGACCATATCAAAGAGCTGGTTCGGGACTATCTCGGCTACGGCAACAAGATGGGTGAGGGCTGGCTGCTGACCGGCGAGATGCTCGAACTGATTGATTCCGGCATCACCAACATCGTGTGCACCCAGCCGTTCGGCTGCCTGCCGAATCACGTGGTCGGCAAGGGGATGGTCCGCAAAATTAAAGATCAGCAGCCGCAGGCCAACATTGTCTGCATCGATTATGATCCGGGCGCGACCCGCATCAATCAGGAGAACCGCATCAAGCTGATGCTGGCGAATGCAAGGCTTGCCGCGCAGAAGGCGGCGCCTGCGGATAAACCGGCGGAGCCTGCTGTGCAGTCGGCCGCTGCCGGCGTATAATCCTTCCCTCCCTGTGCACCCTAACCGGTACAAGGGAGGGACGTTTCATGAATAATCAGCCAGACAAGCAAGAGGAAAATACGCCGGGTGACACGCTGGGTGAGCAGCTGAAAGGGCTGCAGGAGACCGGTGCTGTGACCACCGACAACGGCCGTCACGTTATCCACTGCCTGACCATTATCGGGCAGATCGAGGGACATTATGTGCTGCCGGCGGAGAACAAAACCACCAAATATGAACACGTTATGCCGCAGCTGGTAGCGATCGAGGAAAGCCGTGAGATCGAAGGGCTGCTCATCCTGCTCAATACGGTAGGCGGCGATATCGAGGCGGGGCTTGCCCTCGCCGAACTGATTGCCGGTATGCGCAAGCCGACTGTATCGCTGGTGCTCGGCGGCGGGCACTCCATTGGCGTTCCGCTCGCCGTTGCAGCCAAGCGCTCCTTTATTGCGCCGACTGCCACCATGACGCTGCATCCGGTGCGGACGAACGGCTTGGTGCTCGGTGTGCCTCAGGCATTTTCGTATTTTGAGCGTATGCAGGAGCGTATCACCGGATTTGTCGCGGGCAATTCCCGCATGAAACCGGAGCGCTTTACCGAGCTGTGTATGAATACCAAAGAACTCGTGACCGATGTCGGCAGCGTACTTGACGGCGAAAAGGCGGTGGCAGAAGGGCTGATTGATCAGCTTGGTTCGCTGTCCGACGCTATCGGCGCGCTGTATGGGATGATCGAGGGGTGATTGTCTATGACAATCACCCATGAAAAACCGCTTGCCGGTCAGAGTGACCGGCATTTCGCAGCGAGCTGCGAAATCGCGGTTTTTCCGGTCGGTCGGGTGCGGGCCTTACGGCCCGCGTTTCGGGACTTTCGGCCCGAAACCGGATTTTTCCCGCAGGAGTATTTGCCGTTCAGAATAACCGGCATCTCGCGGGGAAACGCGAAATCGCGGTTTTTCATCGGAGTGGATGCAGGCTGGACAGGACGGCTCGAAACCGGTTTTTGTGTTGCATTGCTGCGGCTGAACGATCGTTTTTTCTGGGGACAAATTTAGCTTTTCGTCTGCCGGCGGCACAACGGCTTTCCGGCTGCACAAGAGTGCGGTGGGCGAAAGGACACATGGTGTTTTTTGCGGCAGGGACCCTCTCTGCCGATACATACTCTCCGTGATACGGAGAGAGGGGATCACTTTACATGAAGAGGAGTGGTGTCAGTATGGCGCCCAAAAAGCGGTCATCCGCAGCATCGAAGAAGGGGGGCGCATCCCGCGGGAAGAAACCGGCGTCTGCCGTTGCCTCGGCACGCAGTCGGGCCGCGCAGGCGGCCAGCGCCCGGCATCAGACGGCGGCGATTCTGCTGTTTGCCGGTGCGGTGCTGCTGCTTTGCCTGGTGCTGATTCCGGGAGCGAGCCTGTGGGGGCTTCTGCACAAGTTTGTGCTTGGGCTTTTCGGCATCTGTGCGTTTATCCTGCCGGTGCTGATGATTTACATCGCCGTGATTGCCGCGATGGAGCGGCCGGTCGGCAGCGTCAGCGGCAAGCTATGGCAGGGGGTTCTGCTGCTGTTGATGATCGGCAGTGCGCTGCAGATTTTCTGGGTGGATATCCCGGATGAGCCGGGGTACGGGTGGTTCAGTTCGATCGGCCGCGCCTATACCGCTGGTATGGAGCTGCAGGGCGGCGGCGTGGCAGGTGCTCTGCTCGGCTATCCGCTGGAGTACTTTTTCACCGATATCGGTGCCAAAATCATCATTTGTCTGCTGATTTTTGTGTTTTTGATGTTGGTGACCGGAACGACCATTCTCACCCTGTTCCGTACGGCCTGGAAGCCGGTGGAAAAAACCAAGGCATCCATTGAGCAGGTGATGGTGGCTTCAGCGGAAAAGCGGCAGAGGCCTAAAAAGATTGATGTGGATATCGGCGAAGGCTACGTCGAGCAAGAGCCGCCGGCGGTGGACAAAAAGAGTAAAAAGGCAGCCATGCCGACGGAGGAAGCGCCGGAGGCGCTGACCGCGCTGGAGCGGGCGGCGCAGGAGCTTAAGGAGCAGGAAGAACGCCCGCCGCTGCATGTGGACGATCTGGTTGCCGCCAAGAAGCCGGCGCCGGAACAAAAAACGGATGACAGCGGTTTTGAACCGCCGGCCGAAGAAAAAAAGCCGGCTTATATGGGCGAGGACGATTACCGTTATCCGCCGATTTCGCTGCTGGATGAGGCATCGCCGCGCGACGAATCCGATTCCGGCCAGGAACAGAAGCATACGGCGCAGCTGCTGGTCAGCACCCTCAAGGAATTCGGGGTGGAAACCAAGATTCTGGATGTCTCCTGCGGTCCTGCGGTGACGCGGTATGAGCTGCAGCCGAGTGCCGGGGTCAAGATCAGCCGGATTACCGGTTTGGCTGACGATATTGCGCTGCGGCTGGCAGCGACTGGGGTGCGCATCGAGGCGCCGATTCCCAACAAGGCGGCGGTCGGCATCGAGGTGCCCAACCGTAACCGCAGTTCGATATGTCTGCGGGAACTGATTGATTCTACCGAATTCAGTCTGGCTAAAAGCAAGCTGACGGTGGCACTGGGCAAGGATATCGCCGGCAATATCGTTTTGGCGGATCTCGCCAAGATGCCTCATCTGCTTATCGCGGGCACCACCGGTTCCGGTAAATCGGTGTGCACCAATTCCATGATCCAGAGCGTTCTTTACCGTGCGTCACCGAAAGAGGTGCGCATGCTGCTGATCGATCCGAAACAGGTGGAGTTTGGTATTTACAACGGGATTCCGCATCTGCTGGTGCCGGTGGTCACCGATCCGCGCAAAGCGGCCGGCGCGCTCGGCTGGGCGGTGACCGAGATGCTGCGCCGGTACAAGGTGTTCGCGGAAAACAATGTGCGCGACCTGACGTCCTATAACGCAGCGGCTGCCAAAAGTGATACCCTGCAGCCGATGCCGCTGATCCTGATTATCATCGATGAGCTGGCCGACCTGATGATGGCGGCGGCCAGCGAGGTGGAGGATGCGATCATCCGCCTCGCGCAGATGGCGCGTGCTGCGGGTATGCACCTGGTCATTGCCACCCAGCGCCCGTCGGTCGATGTGATTACCGGCCTGATCAAGGCCAATATCCCATCACGGCTTGCGCTGACGGTGGCTTCGCAGGTGGACTCCCGCACCATTCTGGATACCGGCGGGGCGGAAAAGCTGCTCGGCAAGGGTGATATGCTGTTCATGCCGGTGGGCGTTTCCAAGCCGATGCGTGTGCAGGGGTGTTTTGTCAGCAACCGCGAGGTGGAATCGGTGGTCGATTTCCTCAAGGGAACCGAAAAGCACGAGTACGACGAAACCATTATCGAGGAGATCAACCGTCAGGCAGCAGCCAGCGAAAAATCCTCTTCCAAATCCGTTGGCGGGGACGACGGGGAGTTGGACAGCGATGAGATGCTGCCGCAGGCTATTGAACTGGTGGTCGAGGCTGGGGAGGCCTCCACCTCCATGCTGCAGCGCCGTCTGCGGGTCGGCTATGCCCGGGCGGGCCGGCTGATCGACGAGATGGAACAGCGCGGCATCATCGGGCCGAGCGAGGGCAGCAAGTCCCGCCGGGTGCTGATGACCCGGCAGCAGTGGATGGAAATGAATTTGAATCAGCCCGAAGAATAGCGAATATACTACATACAAGCCATTGACATTATCAATGGCTTGTGATTTTTCGGCGGTCTGTCCGCCGGTAAAGGGGCTGAAATCTTATGGATCTCAAACAGCGCAGCGCGGGTGTACTGATGAACATTTCTTCCCTGCCGGGACCGTACGGTGTCGGAGGGTTCGGAGAAGAGGCTCGCCGGTTTGCGGATACCCTCGCCGGCATGGGTTTCCGGTTTTGGCAGGTGCTGCCGTTCAATCCGGTGGATATGGGCAATTCGCCGTATTCGAGCGTGAGCGCGTTTGCCGGAAATCCCCTGTATATCGACCCGCGCGCCCTGCTGCGCAGCGGCCTGATTACCGGGCAGGAGGAAAAAGCGTGCCGTTATTCCGGCAGCCCCTATACAGCGGATTATGCTTTTGCCGCAGAAAAGAAAGAGGCGATTCTGCGTGCGGCCTATGCACGGTGCGGTGCACAGCAGCGGGAAAAGGGCGCCGCTTTTGCGGCAGAAAACCCGTGGGTGGAGCCGTATGCGCTGTTTATGGCAGCGAAGGAACGGCAGAACGGTGCGCCCTGGTGGGAGTGGCCGGATGAACTGGCGGATTATGCCGGCTGCCGCAAGCAGGCGGCGCTGCGGGCTGCAGCGGACTATCATGTGTTTGTCCAGCGGCTCTTTTCCGAGGAATGGGAGCAGCTGAAAGCCTATATCAACGGCAAAGGCATCGGTGTTATCGGCGACATGCCGATGTATGTATCGATGGACAGCTGCGATGTCTGGAGCCACAGGGAACGGTTTGACCTTGACCCTCGGACTGGGCGTCCCTGCCGTGTCGCGGGGGTGCCTCCGGATTATTTTTCGGCGGACGGCCAGCTTTGGGGCAATCCGCTGTACAACTGGCCGGCCATGGAGCGGGATGGCTTTGCGTGGTGGTGTGCACGCATCGGTGCGGCGCTCAGCCGTTTTGACGTGGTGCGCATCGATCATTTCCGGGCATTTGCCTCGTACTGGGCGGTGCCGGCGGACGCCGAAACCGCGAAAGCGGGCTCGTGGCTGCCGGGACCAGGACAGGCGCTGTTTGACGCGGTAGCGCGGCAGTTTCCGTCTCTGCCGATTATCGCGGAGGATCTCGGTGTGTTCGGCGAGGACGTCGAAGGGCTGCTGAAATCTACCGGTTTCCCCGGCATGCGGGTGGTGCAGTTCGGCTTTGCGCCGGACAGCGACAGCACCCATCTGCCGCACAACTATCTTTCCAATACCGTCGCTTATGTGGGAACACACGACAACAATACACTGCTCGGCTGGCTGTGGGAAGCCTCTCCCGCCGAAAGAGCTTTTGCGCTGCGCTACTGCGGCTATGACGGCACCGACTGGGGGCAGGGAGGCTACCGAAGCCCGGCCTGCCGGAAGGTGATCGAAACGGTCTGGCGGTCCGCCGCGCGCACAGCGGTGATCGCGTTTCAGGATATGTGCGGCTTCGGCAGCGACGCGAGGATGAACATCCCCGGACAGCCCGAAAGCAACTGGCGGTTCCGCACCACCGAAGATACCATCGCGCAGATGGACCAGGCGTATTTTGCCGATATCAACCGTCTTTTCCGCCGGGTCTGAGAAAACCGGCAGATGCAGTTCGTCAAGTAAGGAGTCAGGCCTATGCCTTTTTTACCGATTACCCCGGCTGAAATGCAGCAGCGCGGCTGGAGCGAGCCGGATATTGTGGTGGTCACCGGCGATGCCTATGTCGATCATCCCAGCTTTGGGGCGGCGATCATCTCCCGTGTGCTGGAAGCGGAAGGGTTTCGCGTGTGCGTCCTGCCGCAGCCGCAGTCGGCAGAGGATATGCGGCGGTTCGGGACGCCCAGGCTGGGCTTCTTCGTCGGCAGCGGCAATATCGATTCGATGGTGGCGCACTATACGGCGGCCAAACGCCGCCGCAGCGAGGATGCCTACACCCCCGGCGGCAAAGCCGGCCGCCGGCCCGACAGGGCGGCGATCGTTTACTGCCGCTGGGTGCGGCAGTGTTATCCCGATATCCCGATTGTGCTCGGCGGGCTGGAGGCGTCGCTGCGCCGCTTTGCCCATTACGATTACTGGGATGACAGGGTGCGTCCTTCCATCCTCATCGACAGCGGCGCGGATATCCTGGTGTTCGGCATGGGGGAGCAGCAGAACGCCGAAATCGCCCGCCGGCTTGCGGCCGGCGAACCGGTGAAAAACATAACCGACGTGCGCGGCACGGTGACGGCGGTGCCGGTCCGGGAGTATGCGCCCCGTCCCTGTGCCGAGTGCCCTTCGCTGGAAAAGGTCAGCGCGCCGACGCCGGAAGGGAAAAAGCAGTACGCTCTGTCCTGCCGCATTCAGCAGGACGAGCAGGATGCGGTGCGCGGCAAAACGGTGATTCAGCGGCACGGTGGTGTGATCGTGGTGCAGAACCCGCCGATGCCGCTGCTCGACGGTGAAGCGCTCGACCGGATTTACGAGCTGCCGTATATGCGGCAGTATCATCCGTCGTATGAAGCACTCGGCGGTGTGCCGGGGCTCGAAGAGGTGCAGTTTTCCCTCGTGCACAACCGCGGCTGCTTCGGCGCGTGCAACTTCTGTTCCCTGGCGTATCATCAGGGACGGCAGATCGCCTGCCGCACGGCGGATTCGGTGATCCGCGAGGCACAGACGCTGATCCGGATGCCGGGCTTCAAGGGATACATACACGATGTCGGCGGCCCGACCGCCAATTTCCGCCGCCCCTCCTGCAAAGGACAGCTGACCCGCGGGCTGTGCAAGGGCAAAAAATGTCTGGCGCCCACGGTCTGCCCTGCGCTCGAGGCAGATCATACGGAATATCTCGATTTGCTGCGCCGGCTGCGTGCACTGCCGGGCGTCAAGCGGGTGTTTATCCGTTCGGGCATTCGTTTCGACTACCTGCTGGCGGATGACGACGATACTTTTTTCAAGGAGCTGGTCAAGTATCATGTCAGTGGTCAGCTCAAGGTGGCGCCGGAGCACTGCTCGAATCAGGTACTCCGCTGCATGGGCAAGCCGCCGGTCGATACTTACCGCCGGTTTCAAAAGCGGTTTTATGAGCTGACCAAAAGCGTCGGCAAAAAGCAGTATCTCGTGCCGTATCTGATGTCCTCCCATCCGGGCAGCACCATGAAGGATGCGATTGAGCTGGCGCTGTTCCTGAAAAAGGAGGGGCTGCACCCGGAGCAGGTACAGGATTTTTATCCCACACCGGGGACGATTTCGACCTGCATGTTTTATACCGGCCTTGATCCCTATACGATGAAGCCGGTGTATGTGCCGCGCACGCCCCGGGAAAAGGCGGAGCAGCGGGCGCTGCTCCAGTATTTCCGGCCGGAAAACCGCCGGAAGGTGCTGGATGCGCTGCGGGCGGCCGGACGCACCGACCTGATCGGCACCGGTCCGGACTGTCTTGTACCGCCAGAACCGCGGACAAGCCGGCCTGCGGATAAACCAGGGAAGGGGAAGAACAGCCGTACAGCCGCTTCCCGAGGTGCCCGGCAGCCGAAATCCCGCGGCGGAAAAAAGTAAGACGCCGCAGAGGATGCCGAACCATAAAGGAGGATTTCCTATGCTGCATTTTGAGGTGCTCGACGGGGAATTCACCGTCTGTAAACCGGAAAACCCGGCAGATATCCGTCTTTCCCCTTTCTGCTTTCTTGCCATAACCGACCGGGAGTTTTCTCTCGTTTGTCCGACCCCGCAGGTGCCGGAACGGACGAGAGCGCGTGAGGATGGCTGGAGGGCTTTCCGTGTTGCCGGCACACTGGATTTTTCCCTGACCGGCATTCTGGCAGGGATTACGGCGGTGTTGGCCGAACGGAAAATCGGCGTATTTGCGATATCGTCCTTTGACACGGATTACCTTCTTGTCAGGACGGGTGACCTGGAGCGGGCACTTGCGGCATTTCGGGAGAGCGGGTTTGCGGATTTTGCTTTCCTTCCGGGTACGGATTTGCTATAATATTTTCAGCCAAACAGGATGTTTGCGCTGCAAAGATGAAAACTTCTTTGGCCGCGGACAGGGCGGCCGTATATTACCATCCGGAGAGGACGATGTCTTGTGAAAATTGCTGAACTGCTCGCCGAAAAGCCGGTTACCCTCTCGTTTGAGGTGTTCCCGCCGAAAACCGACGCTGCCTTTGAGCCGATTCAGGCGGCCGTACACGAGATCGCGCGGCTCAAGCCGGATTTCATGAGCGTCACCTATGGCGCGGGCGGCGGCACATCGGACTTTACGGTGCGGCTCGCTTCCGAACTGCAGGATACCTGTGGGGTGACGGCGCTGGCACATCTGACCTGCGTCTCCTCCTCGCAGGCGCATGTCGGCCGGGTGCTGGGTGAACTGAAGGCGCACGGGATCCAGAATGTGCTGGCGCTGCGGGGAGATATCCCGGAGGGGATGGACCGCTCGAACGCGGTGTATCAGTACGCTTATCAGCTGATTGAGGAAATCCACGCGGCGGGCGATTTCTGCGTCGGTGCGGCCTGCTATCCGGAGGGGCATGTGGAGTGCGCCCACAAGGAAGAAGACATCCTGCACCTCAAGCGCAAGGTGGAAAGCGGCTGCGATTTTCTGACCACCCAGATGTTTTTTGACAACAGTGTGCTGTACAGCTTTCTGTACCGCATTTTGGCTAAAGATATCCATGTGCCGGTGATCGCGGGGGTTATGCCGGTGACCAACGGCAAGCAGATCGCACGCATCTGTTCGCTGTCCGGAACCACGCTGCCCGCACGGTTCCGCTCCATTTTAGATCGTTTCGGGGATAATCCTGCTGCAATGAAGCAGGCGGGGGTCGCGTATGCCACCGAACAGATTATCGACCTGATCGCCAACGGCGTGCGCGGGATCCATGTGTACACGATGAATAAGCCGGATATCGCGGAAAGCATTCTGCATAACCTGTCTTCGATCCTCGGCCGATGACTGGGGAAACGCTGCTGGAAACGACCCTGCGCTATGCCGGTGCCAGAGGGACAGAGGATGTGCGGCTGCGGCATATGGCGGAGGAATGTCTGCGGGAAATGCAGGAGGGCTGCGCGCCGGCATGGCGTTGGCGGATGTATCCGGCTGCGGCGGGCAGGGACGGCGTCTGCCGTCTGGACGACTGGATGGTGCGGTCGGACAGGCTGGCGGCGGGGCTTGCGGGCTGTGACCGGGCAGTCCTGTTTGCGGCGACCCTCGGTGCGGCAGCTGACCGGATGCTGCTGCGGCAGGAGGCTGCGGATATGGGGCGCGCGGTTGTGCTGCAGGCGGCAGCCGCCGCCTTTCTGGAGCATTACAGCGACGGCTGTATGGCCTCCCTGCGCCGGAGAGCGGCGGAAGATGGGTATTATCTGCGCGCGCGGATCAGCCCCGGCGACGGGGACTTTGGTCTGGAACAGCAGCGCCCGCTGCTGAACCGGCTGGATGCCGGGCGGCGTATCGGCGTCACCCTGACCGACGCGCTGATGCTGCTGCCGACAAAAACGGTTACGGCGGTTATCGGTCTGACGAGGGAAGCCGAGGCGGCTTGCACGGATTCGTCCTGTTCGGACTGCGATAAAGCCGATTGTCCGTTTCGCTATTAAGGAAAAGAAAGAGGAAAACGCATGAAATTTGCCGATCTGTGGGGGAAGCGTCTGGTATTCTTTGATGGTGCGATGGGCACCATGCTGCAGCAGGCGGGGCTGAAAGGCGGCGAACTGCCGGAGCTGTGGAATTGGGAAAAGCCGGAGGTGGTGGAGGAAATCCACCGCCGCTACCGCGAGGCCGGCTGCGATATCCTCAAAACCAATACGTTTGGCGCCAACCGCTTTAAACTCGCCGGTTCCGGGCACACAGTGGAGGAAATCGTGTGCCGCGCGGTAGAACTGGCGCGGCGCGCGGCGGGCGGAGACGGGCTCGTGGCGCTGGATATCGGACCGACCGGCAAGCTCCTGCAGCCGCTCGGCGATCTGGCCTTCGAGGAGGCGTATCAGGCGTTCCGGGAGATGGCACAGGCGGGCGAAAAGGCGGGTGCCGACTGCATCCTGATCGAGACCTTCAGCGATACCTACGAGGTTAAGGCGGCGGTGCTGGCGGCAAAAGAGAGCACCTCTCTGCCGGTGATCGTCACGATGATTTTTGACGAGCGCGGCAAGCTGCTGACCGGCGGGGATATTCCGGCGGCCGCGGCGCTGCTGGAGGGGCTTGGTGTGGATGCGCTCGGCTTCAACTGCGGCGCCGGACCGGAGCAGATGAAGGCCCTGCTGCCGCAGCTGCTCGACTGCTGTGCACTGCCGGTGGTGGTCAATCCGAATGCCGGCCTGCCCCGCAGCGAGGAAGGGCGCACAGTTTTCGATGTGGATCCCGCGGCTTTTGCCGCCTCCATGCGGGAGCTGGCCGGCATGGGACTGTGGGCGGCCGGCGGCTGCTGCGGCACCACCCCGGCGCACCTGGCGGCGATGATCGACGCCTGCCGGGAGCTGCCGCTGATCCGGCGTGAGGACGGCGGGAAAACGTTGGTTTCCTCCTATGCACACGCGGTGGAAATCGGTTCGGTGGAACCGGTGATTATCGGTGAACGCATCAACCCGACCGGAAAATCCCGCTTCAAGCAGGCGCTGCGGGAGGGGAATATGGACTATATCCTGCGCGAAGGCATTGCGCAGCAGAAAAACGGCGCGCATATTCTGGATGTCAACGTCGGCCTGCCCGAGATCGACGAACCCGCCCTGATGGAGCGGGTGGTTTGCCGCCTGCAGGGTGTGACCGACCTGCCGCTGCAGATCGATACCTCCGACCCGCAGGCGATGGAGCGCGCGCTTCGGGCATATAACGGCAAGCCGCTGATCAATTCGGCCAACGGCAAGGCGGAGTCGATGCGCACCGTGTTCCCGCTGGCCAAAAAATACGGCGGTGTGGTGGTGTGCCTGACGCTGGACGAGGCCGGTATTCCGGAAACAGCGCAGGGACGGCTGGCGGTCGCCCGCAAAATGGTGGAAACGGCGGCGCAGTACGGCATAGCCAAAAAGGATCTGCTGATCGATGTACTAACCATGACGGTTAGCACCGGACAGGATGCGGCGAAGGTCACGCTTGAGGCGCTGCGGCTGATCCGGCAGGAGCTCGGCGTGCATACAGTGCTCGGCGTGTCCAACGTGTCGTTCGGCCTGCCGCAGCGTGAAGTGGTCAATGCAGCGTTTTACACCCTGGCGCTGCACAGCGGACTGGATGCGGCGATCCTCAACCCCAACAGCACCGGTATGATGAACGCCTATGCGGTTTATCGTGCGCTGATGGGACTGGATGCAGGATGTGCGGCGTATATTGAGCGGATGGCGGCACTGCCGGCACCGGCGCCGGCAGCAGCGTCACCGGCAGCAGGCGAAAAGTCGGTTGCCGGAGACAGGCCGCCCGCAAGGGATACCGGACTGCGGGAAGCGGTGCGGCGCGGTCTGAAGGAACGCGCGGCCGCGTCGGCAACCGAGGAGCTTACCCGTAAAGAACCGATGGCGGTTATTGAACAGGAGCTCATGCCGGCGCTCGATGAGGTGGGCAAGGCGTTTGAAGCCGGCACCCTGTTTCTGCCGCAGCTGCTCATGAGCGCGGAAGCGGCCAAGGCGGCTTTTGAAGTGCTGCGGGAGCATATGAGCCGCACCGGCGGTCAGCCGGAAAAGAAGCAGAAGGTGATTCTGGCCACCGTCAAGGGGGATATTCATGATATCGGGAAAAATATCGTGAAGGTACTGATGGAAAACTACGGTTATGATGTGATCGATCTGGGGAAGGATGTGGATCCTCAGGTGGTGGCGGATACCGCTGTAGCGCAGGATGTCCGTCTGGTGGGGCTGAGCGCGCTGATGACCACCACGGTATCGAGTATGGCCGAAACGATCGCTTTGCTGCGCCGGGTCAAGCCGGAATGCCGGATAGTGGTCGGCGGTGCCGTGATGACGCAGGCCTATGCCGACCAGATCGGGGCGGACTGCTATTCCCCCGATGCGATGGCCACGGTGCATTATGCGCAGCGACTGTTCGGCGAATAAAGGCGTCTATCAGACGATGAACGCGGGCAGGCGGGGATGAGTTGTCCCCGCCTGTGTAATTATTGAAGCGGAAAGGAGCAGATAAAGCGATGCTGGAAGGGTTTGCACCGGTTGCGGCAGCGGATGCCGAGGTGCTGCTGCTGGGAACGATGCCGTCGGTGGCATCGCTGCAAAAGGGACAGTATTACGGTTTCGGGCGCAATGCGTTTTGGCCGTTGCTTTATGCGCTGTGGGACGCGGGGGAGCCGCCGGCAGATTATGCGCTGCGGCTGAAGTTTGTGCTTTCACACCGGCTGGCGCTTTGGGATGTGCTGCGTACCTGCGAGCGGAAGGGAAGCGCGGACGCGTCAATCCGTGCGCCGCAGGCCAACGATTTTGCCGCCTTCGCCGCGGCACACCCGCATATCCGCCGGGTGTTTTTCAATTCCTCCGGCGCGGCGGCGCTGTACCGTCGTCTGGTGGTTCCCGATCCCTTTGCGCACTGTCCCCAAATCACACTGCCGTCTTCCTCACCGGCCAGGGCGATGCGGTTTGAAGACAAGCTGCGGCTGTGGCTTGTGCTGCGGGAAGCGCTGGAAAAACAGCCGGAAAGGGAAAACGGCTCTTTTTCGCCGTAAGCCCTTGCGCTGGATGCGGGTAAAGTGGTATGATAAGACTAATAATTTCTGGAAAAGAGAGGGTCTGTGCGATGTACGAGAATTTGATGGATACGATCGGCTTTGTCAAGAATGTGGACGAGCAGGTCGGTGTGGCGATGGAACGGGAGCTGATACGCCAGCGACGCAATCTGGAGCTGATCGCGTCGGAGAATATTGTTTCCCCGGCGGTTATGGCGGCAATGGGCAGTGTGCTGACCAACAAATATGCCGAGGGCTATCCGGGCAAGCGCTATTACGGCGGCTGCCAGGAGGTCGATGTGGTGGAGAACATTGCCCGTGAGCGTGCGTGCAGGCTGTTTGGTGCAGAGCATGCCAATGTACAGCCGCATTCCGGTGCGCAGGCTAATCAGGCGGCGTATTTTGCCCTCATCGAGCCGGGCGATACGGTGCTGGGCATGAACCTGGCGCATGGCGGCCATCTGACTCACGGTTCGCCGGTCAATTTCTCCGGCAAGCTGTATAATTTTGTGCCCTACGGCGTGGACGAGGAGACCGGCTTCATCGATTACGATAAGGTACGCGCGCTGGCGCTCGAACATAAGCCGAAGCTGATTGTCGCCGGTGCGAGCGCGTATCCGCGGGAGATCAAATTTGACCGTCTGCGGGAGATCGCTGACGAGTGCGGCGCGCTGCTGATGGTGGATATGGCGCATATCGCCGGTCTGGTGGCGACCGGCAACCATATGAATCCGGTGCCGTACTGCGACGTGGTGACCACCACCACCCATAAAACGCTGCGCGGCCCGCGCGGCGGCATGATCCTGTGCAAGGAGCAGTACGCCAAGGCCATCGACAAGTCTGTGTTCCCGGGGTCGCAGGGTGGCCCGCTGATGCATGTGATCGCGGCAAAAGCGGTCTGCTTCGGTGAGGCCCTTACCCCGGCGTTCAAGGCGTATCAGGATCAGATTGTCAAGAATGCGGCGGCGCTGGCGCAGGGCCTGCTGTCCCGCGGACTGAAGCTGGTTTCCGGCGGCACCGACAATCACCTGATGCTGATGGACCTGCGTGAGACCGGCATCACCGGCAAGGAACTGGAGCATCGGCTTGACGAGGTATACATTACTGTCAATAAAAACACCATCCCGAACGAGCCGCTGTCGCCGTTTGTCACTTCGGGCATCCGCATCGGAACCCCGGCGGTCACCTCGCGCGGCCTTAAGGAAGAAGACATGGAGGTCATCGCCTCCTGCATTGCCGACGTTGTCGCCGACTTTGATGGTAAAGCCGACGCTGTGCGCGAGCGGGTGAATGCGCTGTGCGCCAAGTATCCGCTGTATTAAGGGGGAGCGTATGGCGCAGTTTGACGGTACGGTTTATTCGGCCTCGCTCGGCATGATGACCGCAATTGCGGTGTCGCTGCCGGCGGAAGGCAGGGAACAGCCGGGCGGGCTGCCGGTGCTGTATCTGCTGCACGGCCTGAGCGATAACCATTCCTGCTGGCTGCGGCGCACGGCGGTGGACCGCTATGCGGAGGAGTATGGGATAGCTGTCGTGATGCCGGAGGTACAGCGCAGCTTCTACTGCGATATGGCGCACGGACCGGCATACTTCACCTATATTGCCGACGAATTGCCGCAGATTTGTCAGCGCCTGTTCCGGCTGTCGGACAAGCGGGAGGACACGTTTATTGCCGGCAACTCGATGGGCGGTTACGGTGCGCTGAAAGCCGCGCTGTCGCGGCCGGAACGGTTTGCGGCCGCTGCTGGCTTTTCGAGTGCTGCGGATGTGCGCTGCCGGCCGATTCTGGATACGGCGGAAGGCTATGCGATTCATGGCGGGGAACTGCGGGACAGGGATGACCTGTTCTATCTGGCGGAGAAAGCGGCCCGGCAGCCGGACGGCTGTCCGCGGCTGTATATGACCTGCGGACTGGCGGATTTCCTGTATGAGGACAACCAGAAATTCCGCGCACACGTACAGACGCTTGGCCTGCCGTTGACCTATGAAGAGTGGGAGGGCGGCCACACCTGGGATTTTTGGGATGCTTCTGTCCGGAGGGCAATGGCGTTTTTTATGCCGCCGGAGAATAAGGAGGATGCCCGATGACGTCACCGCTGGCGGACAGGATGCGTCCGGAAACGCTCGACGATATCGTGGGACAGCGGCACCTGCTCGCTCCGGGTAAGGCGCTGCGCACGATCATCGAGTCGGGGCATATCCCGAACCTGATTTTTTATGGGCCGTCCGGGATAGGAAAAACCACGCTGGCGCGGATTATCGCCAAGCGCTCGGACATGCGGCTGCATAAACTCAACGGCACCACCGCTTCCATTGCGGATATCAAAGCGGTGGTGGAGGAAACCGGCACGCTCGCGGGAGTGGGCGGCATTCTGCTGTACCTGGACGAGATTCAGTATTTTAATAAAAAGCAGCAGCAGGTGCTGCTGGAGTATATCGAAAACGGGCAGATTACGTTGATTGCCTCCACGACAGAAAATCCCTATTTTTACGTGTACGGCGCGATCCTCAGCCGTTCGACGGTTTTTGAATTCAAAGCGGTGGAGCCAGCTGAGGTAGAACGCGCGGTGGAGCGGGGGTTCCATTTTCTTGAGGAAGAGCAGGGGACGCCGATTGCCCTGGAGGACGGGGTGGTGCAGCGCATCGCTTTCGCCTGTGGCGGAGATGTGCGCAAAGCCATCAATGCGGTGGAGCTGTGTGCGCTGGCAGCGGCGCCGGATGCGCAGGGCGCGCGGCAGGTGACGCTGCAAATTGCCGAGCAGCTCGCCCAGCGCAGTGCGCTGCGGTATGACAAGGAAGGCGACGAGCATTACGACATTGTTTCCGCCTATCAGAAGTCCATGCGGGGGTCCGATCCGAATGCGGCGCTGCATTATCTGGCGCGTCTGCTTGAAGCGGGAGATCTGCCCTCGGCGTGCCGCCGGCTGATGGTTTGTGCGTGCGAGGATGTGGGTTTGGCGTATCCGATGATTATCCCGATTGTCAAGGCAGCGGTGGATGCCGCTTTGCAGGTGGGGCTGCCGGAAGCGCGCATCCCGTTGGCGGATGCGGTGGTTCTGGTCAGTCAGGCGCCGAAATCCAATGCGGCCTACGTAGCCGTAGATAAGGCGCTTGAGGATATCCGTGCAGGCCGCTCCGGCCCGATACCGCGCACATTGCAGAACAAACATTTTGACGGCGAGGATAACCCCAACAAGGGACAGTTTTATCAATACCCGCACGAGTTCCCGGGACACTGGCTGCCGCAGCAGTACCTGCCGGATGCCATCCGGGATGCGGTGTATTATGTGCCTGGAGACAACAAAAATGAACAGGCATATGCCGCGTATTGGAAGGAAATCCGCGGCAGACACAAATAAGCTGCGCAGCGCCGGCCTGCGGCATATGGCCGGCCTGCGGAAAACAGGAAGGGGCAGACGGGTGTGACAAAAGAACAAATCTGTATTTTGATTGCGATGGTCTTGTATATGCTGGCGGTGCTGGCAATCGGACTGTGGTGCGCGCGGCGTAACAGGACCAGCGATGATTTTTATCTGGGCGGACGGAAGCTTGGGCCTTTGGTTACTGCCATGAGCGCCGAGGCTTCGGATATGAGTAGCTGGCTTCTCATGGGCTTGCCGGGACTTGCCTATCTGACCGGCATCGCCGATGCTGGTTGGACGGCGATCGGCCTGGCGGTAGGGACCTATATCAACTGGCTGGTGGTGGCCAAGCGGCTGCGGCGGTATACGGTGGTGGCCAACAATTCCATCACCCTGCCGGACTTTTTCTCCAATCGGTTCGGAGATAAAAAGCGGATACTGATGTGCATATCCGCGGTGGTTATTCTGGTGTTTTTCATTCCTTATACGGCTTCCGGCTTCGTCGCCTGTGGCAAGCTGTTCAGCAGCCTGTTCGGGGTCGATTACGTGTGGGCGATGCTCATTAGCGCGGCGGTGATTGTGGCGTATACCGCGATCGGCGGTTTCCTGGCGGCAAGCACCACCGACCTCATGCAGGGGCTGCTGATGTCGGCGGCGCTGGTGGTGATCCTGATTTTCGGCGTGGTGACGGCTGGCGGCTTTGGTGCGGTGGCGGAAAATGCCAGAAGCCTTCCCGGCTATCTGAGCATGTTCAAGACGCATGTGGCAACCACCGGGGAAAGCGCGCCGTACAGCGGTTTGCAGATCGCTACCATGCTGGCATGGGGACTCGGCTATTTCGGTATGCCGCATGTGCTGCTGCGGTTTATGGCCATCAAAAAGGAAGGGCAGCTGAAGACCTCGCGGCGTATCGCGATCGTGTGGGTATTGATTTCGCTGAGTGTTGCGGTGATTATCGGCGTTGTGGGCGCAGCGGCGATGCCGGAGCTGGTGGATCGTGCCGCGGTGCAGTCCGGAGCAGTATCTGAAGCGGCTGCCAAGTCCACGGCGGAAACGATTTTCATCGCGCTGGCGACGGCACTCGGCAATCACGGTGTGATCCTGGCACTGTTCGCGGGGGTAGTGCTTGCGGGTATCCTTGCGGCGACCATGTCCACTGCGGATTCCCAGCTTCTGGCAGCTTCCTCGAGTGTGGCGCAGAACTTCTTTAAAGGGATCATCCACAAAAAGGCGAGCGAAAAGCTGGTTATGTGGGTGGCGCGGGGCACCGTTATTGTGGTGGCGGTTATCGGTGCACTGCTTGCACTGAATCCGGATTCTTCGGTGTTCGACATCGTTTCGTTTGCCTGGGCAGGATTCGGTGCAGCGTTCGGTCCGGTAATTCTGTTTGCCCTGTTTTGGAAGCGCACGAATTTCCCCGGCGCCTTTGCCGGCATGGTGACCGGCGGCGCGATGGTGTTTATCTGGAAATTCGGCATCAGCCGGCTTGGCGGTATATTCGCCTTCTATGAGCTGCTGCCTGCCTTTATACTGGCCTGTGTGGCGATTGTGGTGGTCAGTCTGCTGACCAAGGCACCGTCGAAGGAAATTGTGGAACAGTTTGAACGGGCGGCATCCAAGGAACCGCTTGAGTGAAAAAACGGTACGGCAGGCATTTGCCTGCCGTACCGTTTATCGGATCAGGAGGCGATTCGCTGTGCGAATTGGACAGGACGGCTCTCTGGTGCTGCGCTGCATGGAGGATACCGACGTGGAAACGATGCTCCGCTGGCTGCAGGATGAGCGCGTGCTGAGGGATTATGAAGGACGGGATCAGCATTTTAACCGGGCGCTGGTGAAAGAAAAGTTTTTTTCCTGCAAAGAGGAGGAAAACATGACTGCCTGTCTGTTTGAAGAACACGGCAGACCACTTGGTTATCTGCAGTTTTATCCCGCGGATCCGCAGGAGTATGGTCTTGAGGATGCCGGTCCGGCTTATGCAGCGGATATTTTTATCGGAGAAGTCGAATGGCAGGGTAAAGGAATCGGCGTACGCATACTGCAGCTTGCCGCCGCGTATCTTGAAAAGGAAACCGCAGCCTGCCGGCTTGTTGTGGATCCGCGCAGCGAAAACGAAAGAGCGATACGCTGTTATGAGAAGGCGGGCTTTCGTCGCGTCAGGGTGCTGCCCGCGCACGAAAAACATGAGGGAAAGTGGCGTGACTGCGTATTGATGGAAAAACCGCTGCAGCACGGGTGACGGATTTGTCCGCGGTAAAAGCGGTGGTTTTGGGTAAAAGGCAGAAAGAGGAAATCGGAGGAAACATGAGAATTCTTGAGGAAAAGGGGTTTTAAAGCCGCTTCAAAGCGGGTGAAGACGATTTTTTTCGAGAAAATCACAAAAAATATTGACTTTTTAGAGATTTGCCCTTATATTGTTACTGTTGCTCATCTTTAAGAGAAGCATCTGTTCATTGCCGGCGAAAATCAGGTATCGCCGGCAATGGAAAAAGCGGCTTCCATGCGGCGCCGCAGTTCCTGTCCGTCCGGGCAGAGAATTGTGAAAAACCCTTTGCGGAGGGCGTCGGAAAAGAAGCCGCGGTTTCCGGCTGACAGCCGGAAACTCTCGCAGTGGATTTTTGCCTCAGCAAGAACGATGCCGGTCTTCCGCTGAAGACGGAAGACCGCTTGCCTTGCTGTATGCGGAAAACTGCTGCGCACCGCAAAGGGGGATGCATCGGTATGGAAAAAAAGAATATCATTACGCTCAAAGACATCGTGGTTTCGTTTGACGGTGAACAGGTGCTGGATCACATCAATCTCAGCATCGCGGACGGAGAGTTCGTCACGCTGCTCGGCCCTTCGGGCTGCGGCAAGACGACAACGCTGAGGATTATCGGCGGCTTCGTGACACCGGACAGCGGCGATGTCTTTTTTGACGGCAAACGCATCAATGACCTGCCGGCACATAAGCGGCGGGTAAACACCATTTTTCAGCGGTATGCGCTGTTTCCGCATCTGAATGTGTACGAAAATGTCGCGTTCGGTATGCGGGTGCAGAAAAAGCCGAATGCGGAAATCCATAAAACGGTCAAGCGCATGCTGGAGATGGTCAACCTCAAGGGCTTTGAACGGCGCAGCGTAAACAAGCTGTCCGGCGGACAGCAGCAGCGTGTCGCCATCGCGCGTGCGCTGGCGAATAACCCGAGCGTGCTGCTGCTGGACGAACCGCTTGCGGCGCTGGATCTTAAGCTGCGCAAGGACATGCAGCAGGAGCTCAAAAATATCCAGCAGCAGATGGGGGTTACCTTTATCTACGTTACCCATGACCAGGAAGAGGCCTTATCGATGTCCGACACGGTGGTGGTGATGGACGGCGGACGCATCCAGCAGATCGGCACGCCGCAGGATATTTATAACGAGCCGAGCAACGCCTTTGTGGCCGATTTTATCGGGGAAAGCAATATCCTCGACGGCGTCATGGACGAAGATTATCTCGTCAGCTTTTTCGGCCATAAATTCCGCTGCCTGGATAAGGGATTTAAAAACGGCGAGCCGGTGGATGTGGTGATCCGTCCGGAGGACATTCATATTGTCCCGCCTGAGGAGGGCCATCTCTCCGGGACAGTGACCAGCGTGACCTTCAAAGGCGTGCACTATGAGATCATTGTGGACATCAAGGGCTTCAAGTGGATGATTCAGACCACCGCCTGCCAGGCAGCAGGAGACGTGATCGGCATCCGGCTGAGCCCGGATGATATGCATGTCATGAAGAAGTCGGCCTATTCCGGCGTGTACGGCGATTACAGCTCGTTCAGTGAAGAATACGAGCATCTCGACGACGTCAACGCCGTGCCGGAAGACGAGGGAAACCCGGAGGCGGAGGTATGAACAAAAAATGGATTGCGGCGCCATACATGGTATGGATGGTGCTGTTTATCGTCGCGCCGCTGGTTATTGTGGTGTTTTATACCTTTACCGACGCGGCGGGACAGTTTACGCTGGGCAATCTGGTGAATCTCGGTGAATACGCTTTTACGTTTCTGGATTCCATCGGTTTGGGTGCGGCGGCGGCGGTGGTCTGCCTGCTGCTTGGCTATCCGGTGGCCTATGCGATTTCCTGCGCCAGTCCGCGGGCGCAGCGGGTGCTGGTGATGCTGATCATGCTGCCGATGTGCATGAGCTTCCTGCTGCGCACAATGGCGTGGGTATCGCTGCTGTCGGATAACGGCATTATCAATAATTTCCTCGGTATGCTGGGCATCGGTCCCCTCAAGCTGATCCGAACCCCCGGCGCAGTAGTGCTCGGTATGGTGTATAACTATATTCCCTATATGATTCTGCCGCTGCATTCGGTGCTGTCCAAGATGGACGACCGGGTGCTGGAAGCGGCCAGCGACCTCGGCGCCAATAAATTCAAGGTGTTTCAGAAGGTGATCCTGCCGCTGAGCGTGCCGGGGATTGTCACCGGCATCACGATGGTGTTTGTGCCGGCGGTCAGCACCTTTTATATCTCCAAGCAGATGGGCGGTCCGGAAACCGTGCTGATCGGTGACGTAATCGAGACGCAGTTTAAGCAGGCGTATAACCCCAATCTCGGCGCGGCGATGTCGCTGGTGCTGATGCTGCTGATTTTCATCTGCATGGGCGTTATGAACCACTTCACCGACAGTGATGAGGAGGTGGTGATGGTATGAAGCGCTGGCAGAAAATCGTCACCGCCCTGATGTATGTATTCCTGTATGCGCCGATTCTGGTGCTGATCGTGATGTCCTTCAACACCTCGCGCAACACGGTGGTCATGGAGGGCTTTACGCTGAAATGGTACCGGGAGCTGCTGCACAGCGAGCTGCTCGGCCTGCTCGGTAACACCCTGATTCTGGCAGTGCTCGCTTCGGTGCTGTCCACCCTGCTCGGGACGATGGCAGCTGTCGGAATTAACCGCATGAAGGGGAAGCTGCGTTCTCTGGTGATGACGGTGACCAACATCCCGATGTCCAATCCGGAGATCGTCACCGGTATATCGCTCGCGCTGCTGTTCACCTTTTTCGGCACCCTGATCCGGCATAAGGAGATTCTTGGCTTCGGCACGCTGCTGATTGCGCATATCACCTTCTGTCTGCCGTACGTGATCCTGTCGGTGCTGCCGAAGCTGCGGCAGATGGACAGCAATCTGACCGATGCTGCGCTTGACCTCGGCTGTACGCCGCTTCAGGCGTTCTTTAAGGTGGCACTGCCGCAGATCATGCCCGGCGTGATTTCCGGCATGACGATGGCGTTTACGATGTCGCTTGACGATTTTGTCATCAGCTATTTTGTCTATGGGCCGAACTTTTCAACCCTGCCGATCGAAATTTACGCCTATACCAAGAAGCCGATGCCGCCCACGGTGTACGCACTGTTCACCGTGCTGTTTACCTGCATTCTTCTGCTGCTGATTCTGCAGAATGTCCTGCAGGCACGGGATGAAAAGAAAAAGGCGGCCAAATACGCTTAAAACGGCAGACTGCCGTTTAAGAATATTTTTCATGAAAAAAGGAGCTGGAACTTGAATTGAAAAAAGGGATCGTGTTTCTGAGTGCACTGCTGATGACGGCGTTGTTTGCGGTTACTCCTCTGGCCGGGAGTGCTGAGGAGGAGACGGTGACCATCAACGTGTATAACTGGGGCCAGTATATGGCGCTCGGTGAAGAGGGCGCTATCCATGTCAATGAGGAATTTACCAAGCGCACCGGCATCAAAGTGAACTACGCGATATACGAGAGCAACGAGGTCATGTACACCAAGCTGAAAACCGGCGGCGCAAACTATGACGTGATTATCCCATCGGACTATATGATCGAGCGGATGATCAAAGAGGATATGCTTGAGGAACTCAACTTCGACAATATCCCGAATTTTCAGTATATCGATGAGGGCTTTGTCAACCCGGTGTATGACCCGGAGAATAAGTTCTCGGTGCCCTATACCTATGGTACGGTGGGGCTGATCTATAACACCAAATACGTCACCGAAGCGCCGGACAGCTGGGAGGCGCTGTGGGATGAGCAGTACAAAGGGAAAATTCTTATGTTCGACAACCCGCGCGATGCGTTTGGCATTGTGCAGGCATTGCTGGGTTACAACCTGAACACGACCGACGAAGAGGCACTGAAAGCCTGCCAGGAAAAGCTGAAGGAGCAGAAGCCGCTTGTGCAGGGATATGTCATGGATCAGGTGTTCCAGCTGATGGAAAATGAGGATGCCTGGCTGGCACCTTATTATGCCGGCGATTTCCTGACCATGTATGAAAACAATCCGGATCTCGGCTTTGTGCTGCCGAAGGAAGGCTTCAACAAATTCGTTGATGCCATCTGCATCCCGAAGGGGGCAGCGCACAAGGAGGCGGCGGAGGCCTATATCAATTTCCTGTGCGATCCGGAGATCGCCGGTCAGAATATGGATGCGATCGGCTATTCCACGCCGATTTCTGCGGCCAAAGAGTATATGAGCGAGGAATATGCCAACAGCCCGATTGCCTATCCGGATGCCGAAACGCTCGAGCGCGGGGAGATTTTCACGAATCTGCCGGATGAAACGCTGCAGCTGATGGATTCGCTGTGGTCGGGAATGAAGGTCGGCCAGCGCAGTGTGCTGCTGTATGTGCTGATTGCCGCAGGGGCCGTGGTTTTGGTGGCCTTATTTGTGATTGTGCGCGTGCTGAGAAAGCGCCGTAATGATCCGGATCGGGAAGAATAAATTGTTAAAATCGCCGGGGATTCCCCGGCGATTTTTGCTGTTCTTATGGAATTGTTTACAGTGTATTCATGGTTTTGGTTTATCTTCGGGGTAAAATGAAGAAAATTCGCCTGAAGGCGAAAAAACAGGGAGGCTGTCACTATGCTGGATGCACTGGGCGCAGAGATGAAAAAGATTATGTTGGCCGGAATCGGTGCGGTAGCGCTGACGACCGAGAAGGCGAAGGATCTGGTGGACGACCTGGTCAAAAAGGGCGAAATCACCGTTGAGCAGGGAAAGGTGCTCAACGAAGAACTCAAGCGCAATGTGAAGGCCAAGGTGCGCGGGCAGGCGGCCGCGGCCGCGGATGCGGATTTTGTTATGGATACGCTCGATCATCTTAGTGATGAGGAGCTTGCGGCCGTCAAGGCAAAAATTGCCGAAAAGGAACAGAAAAAGGATGAGCCGGAGCAGGAACAGCACAATGGAACAGACGAAACGGAAGCCTGAGCCGTCCGCAGAGAAGGCGGAAGAGGGCAAAAAAGAGGATCGCCGCCGCCTGCGGGAAATTCTCGGTGTGCTGGCCCGGCATAATCTGGCGGGCGGCATGACGCCCGAAAAACTGCGTTCCATCGTGGAGGATCTTGGACCGACCTTTGTCAAGCTCGGACAGATTATGTCCATGCGGCGGGATATGCTGCCGGAGGCATACTGCCGTGAGCTGGAAAAGCTGCGCGCTGAAGTCAGGCCGCTTGCTTTTGAAGAGGTGCGCGGCGTCGTGGAGACGGAATACGGGGTCTCTCTGCGCAGTGTATTTGATGTGTTTGATGAGACACCGATCGGTTCAGCCTCCATCGCGCAGGTACATGCCGCCCGCCTGAAAAATGGTGCGCCGGTGGTGGTTAAGGTGCAGCGTCCGGGTATCCGGGACACGATGGCGCGGGATATCGCGCTGCTGCGCCGGGCAGCCGGGCATCTCGGCGGGATCGGCGGATTGGGTAGTGTCGTGGATTTCCGCATGGTGCTGGATGAAATGTGGGTGGTTGCTCAGCAGGAAATGGACTTCCTCATTGAAGCTCAGCATGCGGAAAAGTTTCGCCGGCTTAATGAGGAGATCGCTTATGTGACCTGCCCGCGTGTCGAGCGTCGGTTTACCACCTCTCGGGTTCTGGTGATGGAATATATTGATGGTATACCGATCGATGCGCACGAAGCACTGGAGCAGGCGGGTTATGATCGGGCGGAAATCGGTACCAAGCTGGCGGAAAACTATGTCAAGCAGGTGCTGGAGGATGCCTTTTTCCACGCCGATCCCCATCCGGGAAATCTGCGCGTGCGCGGCGGGAAGATCGTTTGGCTCGACCTTGGGATGATGGGGCGGCTGACCGAAAAGGACCAGACGCTGCTCAAACGGGCGGTGCGGGCAATTGTGGAAAACGACGTCGGAACAGTTAAGGAAGTGCTGCTGACCATTGGTGTGCACAGCGGCCGGATCGATCACGCGCGGCTGTATGCGGACATAGATGATCTCCTGACGCAGTACGCCAGCGCAGGAATGGCAGAGATGGATCTGTCCCGGATGCTGGAGGAAATTCTCACCCTCGCCTCCAACCACGGCATATCCATGCCGCAGGGGATATCGATGCTTTGCCGCGGGATGATGACGATGCAGGGTGTTCTGGCGGATCTCAGCCCGGATATCAATATTGTCACGATTATGGCCAATCATCTTTCTGCGGGTGCACTCCAGGATATTGACTGGTCACAGGAAACGCAGAGCGCTGTACGCGCGCTGCTCTCATCCGGACGCAAAACGCTGGATGTGCCGGCGCAGTTGTCAGATTTGCTGAAAATGACCATTAAAGGACAGACCAAAGTCAATCTGGAAGTAAGCGGATCGGATGGGCCGCTGCATGTCCTTGGCGGTATGGTCAACCGCCTGATCCTGGGAATCGTTCTTGCTGCGCTGCTGATCGCCTCCGGCGTGATCTGTGCTTCGGGAATAGAACCCGCAGTCGGCGGTATGCCGGTATACGGGTTGATCGGCTTTAGCCTTGCCGCAGTTCTGGGAGTGGTTCTGCTTTTTAAAGTTTTTCATGCAAAAAAATAAAATCGTATAGCGCTGTAAAACCAGGGCAACCTAATAGAAACAGAACGGTAAAAATGTTATAAGCCTTGACTAAAAAAGGACATGGGTTATGGACAAATGTGTAAGGGTGTACAGATTTGGAAATGGTTACAAATCTGAAACTTGCATTTTGTCAAAAGAGATAGTATAATGCATAAAGATGAATAGGTGGAGTGGCGGCTAAAGACCGCCAGCCTACAAAAGTATTGACTTCTGGAAAGAAAGGAGAGGGAAATGATGCAGAAGATTTATCCGATCAACAGCTATGTTTCTGCTCCCTCCTCAAAGAAGCGCGTGTTTGCGGCGGTGAAACGCCTTTTTGATATATGTATGTCTCTTGGTATGATGATCGTGCTGCTGCCGGTGTGTCTGGTTGTGGCTGTGATCGTAGCGATTGATACCAAAAGCACGCCGCTTTTCATTCAGACGCGGGTCGGCCGTGGCAATCGGCCATTCCGTATGCTGAAGTTCCGTACGATGAGCCCCAAAACCCCGCAGAATGTGGCGACCTATCTGCTTAAGGATGTCGATCGGTATATTTCCAGAACCGGCCGGCTGGTGCGCAAGCTGAGCCTTGACGAGCTGCCGCAGCTGTGGAATATTTTTAAAGGCGATATGAGTTTTGTCGGTCCGCGTCCGGTTGTTCTGACGGAAACAGAGCTGCTTTCCCTGCGCACGTCAAATGGTGCCAGCGAAGTGCGGCCTGGGCTTACCGGCTGGGCGCAGGTCAATGGCCGTGACGAAGTCGGGATCCACGAAAAAGCGGCTCTTGACGGCTATTATGCCAGCAATATTTCCTTTAAAATGGATATGCGGGTACTCTTTACGACGGTTGGCTATGTGCTTCATTCCCGTGGAATCGCGGAGGGAGCCAATCCGCAGATTGCCAGTGAGACCTACCGGGTGGACCGCTCCGCCTGACGGATTTCTGTTTTCGTAAAACTGAAGACGTCCGCTTAACAGCGGGCGTCTTTTTCCATGTGGTCAACAGCGCCGGATCCGGCGATAAGAAAGGATTTGTAAACGATGAGTGAAGCCTGTAACCATCATTGCGCCGACTGTGAGCAGAATTGCGATCAGCGGGACATGCATGCGCAGCTCAATGCCTACAGCACCATCCGTAAGGTTGTGGCGGTCAGCAGCGGAAAGGGAGGCGTCGGCAAGTCGTCGGTTACCGCGATGCTGGCGGTGATGATGGCCCGCCGCGGCTATAAGGTGGGCGTGCTGGATGCTGACATTACCGGCCCGTCTATTCCGAAAGCCTTTGGCATCACCAAAAAAGCAAAGGGCAGTGAAATGGGCATCCTGCCGGAGGAAACCCATATGGGTATCAAGGTGATGTCGATCAATCTCCTGCTGGAAGACGAGGGACAGCCAGTGGTATGGCGCGGCCCGGTTCTGGCGGGTGCAGTGACGCAGTTTTGGACCGATGTCGTTTGGGGCGAGCTGGATGTGCTGTTTATCGATATGCCTCCCGGAACCGGCGATGTGCCGCTGACGGTGTATCAGTCCATTCCGGTCGACGGTACGGTGATTGTGTCCACGCCGCAGTCGCTGGTACAGATGGTTGTGGGTAAAGCGCAGAAGATGGCCGGCATGCTGGATATTCCGGTGCTTGGCATGGTGGAAAACATGAGCTGTGTGATCTGCCCGGACTGCGGCAAACGCATTCCGCTTTTTGGCGATGACAGTGCGCTGAATCAGGCCGCGGCCGAGGCGGGTATACCGGTAATCGCGCGGCTGCCGATGGACGCCAATATCGCCGCCCTTTGTGATAAGGGGGAGATAGAGCGAGTGGTCTGTGAGGATATTGAACCGGCCGCTGCGGTGGTGGAAGGCCTGTTGAAGTAAATTTTGTGCAATAAAACGGTCGGGAGCAATTTGCTCCCGACTGTTTTTATCTTGCGGCTTTAAGCGAAAAAATTCCCGGTTCTTCAGAGGAGAAAAGTTTTAGCCACAGATTTCCCCGGAGGGAAAACATGCTGTACAGACATTTTATATGAACGAAAAGAATTGCCGGCGATGCCTTTGACCCGTTTACGGGCGGCAGGGCATGTGATGCGAGGATAGGCTTCGATGCTTCTTAAGGAACCAAGCGGCTGGCAGGCCCTGAAATGGCCTGCCAGCCGCTTGGCTGTTTATTCGCCGGCTTTCATGGATTCCACCATGTCGACCGCCTTCAGTTTCCGGTACATTACCAGGTTGACCAGTGCAGAAAACAGCATCGTCAGCACGGCGGCAAAGATATAGCTGGTCCATTTAATGGTGCGCCCAAACATCACCATATCCACTTCCGCTGTTTTTACCACAAAGGCGTGCAGGAAAATGCCGAATACCAACCCGGCTGCCGTGCCGATCAGGCTCAGCAGAAGCGTTTCCCGATAGACATAAGCGCTTACCTCACGGTTGTAGAACCCAAGCACCTTGATAGTAGCGATTTCTTTCTGCCGTTCGGTAATGTTGATATTGGTGAGGTTGTACAGCACCACGAATGCCAGCAGGCCGGCGGAAATGATTAGGACAATCACGATATAATCGATGTTGCTGATGACATCCGCAAAAGAGCTGCTCAGATCGGTGGTGAACTGCACGGAGGATACATCATCGATCTCCAGAAGGGTCTTCGACAAGGTGTCCCGCGCCTGTGATGAGGCATCGGTGAGAATACCCAGAACAGTGGCATACTCTGGTATGTCGCCGTAAAGCGACGTGTACAGCGTGGGCGACATATAAGCGTAGCTGTACAGATAGTTTTCGGTTACACCACTGACCGTGGCGGAGGCCGCTTTTCCATCGGCATTTTTTATGGTGATGGAGGAGCCGGCCCGTACACCAAGCTGTTCTGCGAGCTTTTCGGTGAGTACGACCTGATCCTCGGTAAAGGCCAGTGCTTCACCGGTTTTACGGTTTTGCAGATGAATGAACTGCGGCAGGTCGGCAGTTCGTTCCGGCACGAACAGGGTGACATCCTTCGTGGTGTCGTCAACCGTAACTTCACCGTTTTCCTGATGCACCGGCAGGAAGCTTTCTACTTTGCCGGTATCGTCTAAAACAGCCCGAAGTGCCGGCTCCTGCAAGGCTTTGCCGTCCTTCAGCGAGGCCGTCATATTGTACTGACAAATATCTTCATACTGTTTGCTGATGATATCCTGAATGGAATCCCGCAGACCAAAACCGGTCAGCAGAAGTCCCGTACAGCCGGCGATGCCGATCACGGTCATAAAAAAGCGTTTTTTATAGCGCAGAAGATTGCGCACCGTCACCTTTTTGGTGAAGCTGAGATGCTTCCAGATGAAGGGGATGTGCTCGAGAAATACCCGCTTGCCGGGCTTCGGGGCACGGGGGAGCATCAGCCGTGCAGGGCACTCCATCAGGGTGCTGTAACAGGCACCGACGGTGGCCAGCAAGGTGCAGACAACCGCTGCCAGCGAGGAGATCAGCGCATAGGGGACGCGGAAAGGCGCGCTGAAAGCAGGCAGGGTATACATGATGTCGTAGGCTCCCCAGATTACCCGCGGGAACACCTGAAAGCCGACCACCAGCCCGAAAAAGCTGCCGAGAATGCTGGCTGCCGCGGCATACAGCACATATTTCATCGCAATGGTCAGCTTGCTGTACCCGAGCGCCTTGAGAGTACCGATCTGGGTGCGCTGTTCCTCGATCATGCGGGTCATGGTGGTCAGGGCGACCAGCGCGGCAACCAGAAAGAAGAATACCGGGAATACCTTGGCGATCGCCTCCACCTTGTCGGCGTTGCTGCCGAAGCTGACATAGCTGACCACCGTATCGCGGCCGAGTACATACCATTCCGGCATTTCGATGGCATCGATATCCGCCTGCGCGTCGTTGAGCTTCTCAAGAGCATCCTGCAGCTCTTCGTCCGCCTGCTGCTTGTTCTTTTCGTATTCCGCTTCACCGGCGGCGAGTTCCCGCTCGGCATCCCTGAGCTGCTCTTCGCCGGACAAAATTTCCGCCTCGGCGTCATCCAGTTTGTTCTGTGCGGCGGCAAATTCGGCTTCCGCCTGTTTTTTGCCGTCGGCGAGTTCCTGTTCACCGGCCAGCAGAAGATTTTCCTGCTGCTGAGCAAGCGCCGCTTTTTCCTCGTAGTCCTTGAGCGCCGCCGCGTAGGCCGTTTTTCCGCTTTCCAGCTGCGGCTGAAGCTGTGCCGCCTGTTCGGTCAGCCCGGCTTCCAGAAGAGCGGCGATGGTGGCCTCGAGCTTATCCAGCTCGCTCTTGGAACTGTCCAGCTGCTGCTTATAGAGGGCAAGCCCGTTTTTGGCTTCGTCAAGTGCGGCCCTGCCGTCTTCGATCTCCTGCTCCTTTTCTGCGATAGTTGCGGCATACGCATCCTTCTGCTTTTGCAGCTCAGCTTTCCCGCTTTCCCACTCCGCACGTCCGCTTTCCAATGCAGACTTGCCGTCTTCGATATCCTGGCGGGCCTGCTCCAGCTGCTGGAAGGCGTCCGCCAGCTTGTCGTCCGCTTCCTGCTTGCTGTCGTTATATTCCTGCCGGGCATCGTCCAGTTCTTCCTGCGCTTCACCGACCACGTCGTTGTAGCGGATTTCGGCCCGTTCATCCGACAGATCCTTCAGGCGGTCTTTTACCGGCTGAATTACGTCGGTATAGTTGTCTGAATAGGTGAGCAGGTCCTTGGCGCTGTTAACCGTCAGATAGATTTCGGTATACACCTCGGAAGAAAAGGCCTCCTGAGGAACATACAGCACCACCTGAACGCTGCCAGTGCCGATTGAGCTGGTTTCCTTTTCCACCGAGAAATAATAGGTACTGTGCACCGTGCCGACGACCGTAAACTCTTTTACGGCCAGCATGCCTTCATCTTCGTTTCCGGTTACCGTGACGACCGAACCCGGCGTGATGCCGGTGCTGCCTATCTGATCGGTAACCACCACACACTCATCCGCTTTTTCGGGCAGGCGCCCGTCCACCAGCTGCACCCGATTGAGATAAGCGGCATTCTCTTGTCCGAACGGCAGGCTGTGGAAGCGGGTGACGACATCCGCGCGTTCGTCGATATTGGTTAACTTATCGGTGTTATAGGCGGGCATAACCGCCTGCACGCCCTCGGTTTCCCGCAGCACGGCACAGTCGTCGTCGGTCAGCCCCAGCGTGGAAACCACACGAAGATCCATCAGGTCGTTTTCATCATAATAGCGGTCCATCGACAACCGCATATCCGGCGTGGTGGCGAGAAGCCCGGCCAAGAAGCCGACGCCGAGCGCGACGATGGCGAAAATAGCCAGAAACCGGCTCAGGCTTTGCCGTACTTCGCGGTAAAGCGTCTTACGGAATGTCCTTTTCACGGTTACCACTCAATCCTTTCCACCGGCGTCGGATTCGGATTGACCTCATTGGACAGAATCGTACCGCTTTTTACCCGGATAATGCGGTCGGCCATACCGGTGAGCGCCTGGTTGTGGGTGATGACGATAACCGTGCGTCCGGTATTGCGGCAGGTGTCCTGCAGCAGCTTGAGGATGGTTTTGCCGGTGTTGTAGTCGAGCGCGCCGGTGGGTTCGTCGCACAGCAGGATTTTTGGATTTTTGGCCAGCGCACGGGCAATCGATACCCGCTGCTGCTCGCCGCCCGACAACTGTGCAGGAAAATTGTTGAGACGGTTTTCCAGGCCGACTTCTTTGAGCATTTCGCGTGCGTCCAGCGGGTCACGGCAGATTTCCGAGGCCAGCTCGACATTTTCGAGGGCAGTCAGGTTCTGCACAAGATTGTAAAACTGAAACACAAACCCGACATCATAGCGGCGGTATTCGGTCAGCTGCTTCTGATTGTAGCGGCTGACCTCATTGCCGTCGAGCCAGATGGAGCCCTCATCGCAGGTGTCCATGCCGCCGAGCATGTTCAGAATGGTGGTTTTGCCCGCGCCGCTGGGACCGACGATTACGGTAAATTCGCCTTTTTCAATATGAAAGGACACTTTATTGGCGGCAGCGATCCGCTGCTCGCCCATCTGATAGTACTTGCAGACGTCCTGAAAACAAACAAAACCTTCCATATGGTTTCCGCCCCTTTTCTCATCCTTTGCTTTTATTCTTATTCTACAACCACAGGGCGGAAAATTTGTGAATAGACTGCTAAAGTTTTCACCTATTTTGCAGATGAGCGGCCGCAGCGGCGCCGATTTCGTGGAGAGAATCACCGTTTGGACCGCGCAGGGCGAATTCCTGCGCATAATCGGGAAGCATTTCAGTCATACAGGCCCGGTAGCGCAGCGGGACATGCTGCATCTGCAGCCGGAGATTCTGCCGTTCGCGGATGGTTATGCTCTCGTAGAAGGTCTTCCAGAGCCGGCGCCAGGCGGTTTCTCCCTCATCGAAGCCGGGCAGGTGCAGGGAGGAAGCATCCGCAAGCACCCATTCGTGCGTATCGAATACACCGACCGTCTGATGGGTGCGGTCGTGCATGAGGAAGGGCTGGATCTGGTAGCGGGCGGTGAAATGCGGCATAAGCAGCGGCAGCACAAACCCTTTCGGTTCAATTGCGGCGTAATAAATCCCGCCGTCCAGACGGGAAAAACGGACAAACTGAATCAGATGCCCGACCTCATTTCCCAGACGCAGCGCGAGTGCATTCACCTCAGCAACGCAATCGGCCGTGAGGCTGTGGACGATAGCGGTACCGATGCGCATGCCAAGGCGGATGTAACGGTACAGGGCGGCGCTGCCGGAGGGGCTTTCGGCCAAAAAAGCCTTCCACACTGTTTCATAAGCCTCCTGACCCATGATGCGGCGTATTCCCCCGGCGGTACGTTGTGCCTGTGCGTCGTCGGTTTCCACGGGCAGATAGGTCACCCCGAACTGCTGCTGTACCCCGTCCTGCGGCTCTACCGAAAGGGGTGCCGGCCGATGAAGATAGGATACAAATACCGCGCTGAGAAATCCGTCGAAGCTGCCATCGTACAGCAGCACTACATCTGACCGGTCAGGCATTGCTGACGCACCTCCTTTTCCGGCAGCAGACCGGTGACATCGGTCCAGGACAGCTGCTGTCCGAGACTGTCCGGCATCCGGTCGGGCGAAATCCGGTTGCCGGTGACCAGATTGCGATAAATGGATTCAGGGACGAAACGCACGCCGGGCATCATCTGCCCGCGGCAGGTGATGAAATAGGCGGCACGCTTGAGAACGACGCCGAGCTTTTTCAGCCCTTCAAAGGACAGCGCACCTGCCCGGCGGGCGGACAGGATACGGGCAGCGGACTTGACGCCGATTCCCGGCACCCGCAGCAGCATTTCCTTGTCCGCGCGGTTGACCTCGACCGGAAACTGGTCGAGATGCCGCAGCGCCCAGTGGCATTTCGGATCCAGCAGCGGATCAAGCGAGGGATGCGCCTCGTCGAGCAGCTCTTCCACATGAAATCCGTAAAAGCGCATCAGCCAGTCCACCTGATACAGCCGGTGCTCCCGCAGCAGCGGCGGCGGAACATTCTGCGGCAGCAGCGCATTGGTGCCCACCGGAATATAGGCGGAGAAAAAGACCCGTTTGAGGGCATACTTTTTATACAGGCTCTGCGACAGGCGCAGAATCTGAAAATCGGTGTCCGGCGTGGCGCCGATGATCATCTGTGTGCTTTGTCCAGCCGGTACGAAAGAGGGCGCGTGCCGATAAACAGCGAGTTCCTCCTTGTTTTGCCGGATCCCGTCCCGGATGCGGGTCATCGGCATCAGGATGGCGTCTTTGGTCTTGTTGGGCGCAAACGCCGAGAGGCTGCGTTCGCTCGGCATTTCGATATTGACACTCATCCGGTCGCAGAGCATGCCGAGCTTCTGTACCAGCTCCGGCGAACAGCCCGGGATGGCCTTGGCATGGATGTAGCCGTTGAAGCGGTATTCCCCGCGCAGCAGCTCCAGCACCCGGCACATCTGTTCCATCGTGTAGTCTGGGTTTTTGCGCACACCGGAGCTCAAAAACAACCCCTCGATATAGTTCCGGCGGTAAAACTCAATGGTCAGTGTGGCCAGCTCCTCCGGCGTAAAGCTGGCGCGCGGCACGTCGTTTGAACAGCGGTTGACGCAGTACTGGCAGTCATAGATGCAGCTATTGGACATGAGCACCTTGAGCAGCGCGATACAGCGGCCGTCTGCCGAAAAGCTGTGGCAGATGCCTGCGATGGCGGTGGTGCCGAGCATGCCGGGTTTGGGCCCGCGATCCACCCCGCTGGAGGTGCAGGCGACGTCGTATTTGGCGGAATCGGTAAGGATCTGCAGCTTATCCATGAGCTCCAAGGCGGGCCCCTCCTTTATAATGTCAGATATAGTATAGAACATTCGTTCTAAAATGTCAAACGTTTGTTCTTTACCGGCTTGGAAAAATCCAAAAGAAAAGGCAGCTTTCGGAGAAAAACGGGAAATACTTTTGAAGAGATAGGTGTTCCGTTACGGACGGAAAACGCTTTTTTCCGTCCGTAACGGTATGAGCTTGCGACGCAGGCAAGAAAGGAATGGGCAGAAACATGCAGTACGGCAGATTTGACGACGAACGGCGGGAGTACGTGGTGGAGCGGGTGGACACACCGGTTTCCTGGACGAATTATATCGGGGTGAACGACTACTGTGCCGTTCTCAATCAGACGGCGGGCGGCTATTCCTTTTACCGTTCGCCGCAGTATCACCGGGTGACGCGTTTCCGGCCGAACGGTGTACCGCTGGACCGGCCGGGACATTATGTGTATCTGCGGGACGACGACACCGGCGACTACTGGTCGGTGTCCTGGCAGCCGGTGGGGAAGCCGCTCGATGAAGCGAAATACACCTGCCGGCACGGCTTGTCATACAGCCGCTATCAGTGCACGTACAGCGGTATCGCTGCCGAACAGGCGGTGTTCGTCCCGCTTGGTGATCCGGTGGAGCTGTGGGATGTGCGGGTGAGCAACACCACGGAACGGCCGCGCCGGCTGAGCGTATACGGGTATATCGAGTGGTCGTATCATCACATTGAGATGGACAATCAGAATTTCCAGATGTCCAACTATGCTTCCGGCAGCGCGTATGAGGACGACGCGGTGCTGTATGATCTGTTTTATGAGGAGTTCGGCTATCAGTTTTTTACCGCGAATTTCCGGCCGGACGGGTTTGATGCGCTGCGGGACAGCTTTATCGGCATATATCACGACGAAAGCAACCCGGTCGGGGTCATCCGCGGCGGGCTGTCGGAAAGCTACGAAAAAACCGGCAATCACTGCGCTGCTCTGCAGAAGCATATCACACTCGCCCCCGGGGAAGAGGTGCGGCTGATTTTTATGCTCGGCCAGGGCCGCGCCGAGGCCGCGCGGGCAGCGCGGGAGCGCTATGGCAAACCGGAGGCGGCAGACCGCTGTTTTGCCGATCTGGCGGCCTACTGGGACGATAAGCTGTCCCGGCTGCAGGTGGATACCCCCAATGCCGGGATGAATACCGCGCTCAATATCTGGAATCTCTACCAAAGCGAGGTCAACATCCTGTTTTCCCGTTTTGCCTCTTTTATCGAGGTGGGCGGACGTACCGGCCTGGGGTACCGCGATACGGCACAGGATGCGATGTGCGTGCCGCATTCCAACCCGCAGAAATGCCGGCAGCGGCTGGTCGAGCTGCTGCGCGGGGAAACGCAGGCGGGCTATGGGCTGCACCTGTTTCAGCCGGAGTGGTTCGATCCGGACCGCGATGAACCGAAGCCGTTCCGTTCGCCGACCGTTGTGCCGGAGGTGAATGTGCGGGACATCATCAGCGATGATTTGAAAAATGTATGCTCGGATGACGCGCTGTGGCTGGTGCCGGCGGTTGTGGAATATATCAAGGAAACCGGCGAGGAGTCGTTTTTGGAGGAAACGTTTGGCTATGCGGACGGCGGCAGCGGCACGGTGTACGAACATCTGACCCGCATCCTGGACTTTACCGCCCGGCAGGTGGGGCAAAACGGCATTGCCAAGGGGCTGCGCGCCGACTGGAACGACTGCCTCAACCTGGGAGGCGGAGAGAGCGCGATGGTCAGCTTCCTGCATGTCTGGGCGATCGAGGCCTTTCTGGAGCTTGCGCACCGCTGCGGCCGGCAGGAGGACGTCGAACGCTACAACGCTATGGCAGATGAAGTACGCGCCGCCTGCGAGCGGGTACTGTGGGACGGAAAATGGTATATCCGCGGCATCACCGCTTCCGGCCGGAAGATCGGCACCAGCGAAGATGCCGAGGGAAAGGTGCATATGGAGTCGAACACCTGGGCGGTGATCTCCGGCGTGGCGCAGGGCGAACGGGCTGTTTCCGCGATGAACAGCGTGGACGAGTATCTGTACACGCCGTACGGTCTGCTGCTCAATGCGCCATCGTATACGGTGCCGGATGATGAGATCGGTTTTGTCACGCGGGTATATCCCGGGGTCAAGGAAAACGGTGCGATTTTCAGCCATCCGAACCCGTGGGCGTGGGTGGCGGAGGCTAAACTCGGCCGCGGTGACCGCGCGATGAAATTCTACAACGCGCTGCTGCCGCAGAACCAGAACGACTGCATCGAGGTGCGGCAGGCCGAGCCGTATTCCTACTGTCAGTTTGTCATGGGCAAGGATCATACCGCCTTTGGCCGGGCGCGGCATCCCTTTATGACCGGCTCCGGCGGCTGGGCATATTTTGCCGCCACCCGCTGGCTGCTCGGTGTGCGCCCGGATTTCGACGGGCTGTGGATCGATCCCTGCATTCCCTCCGCCTGGAAGGGGTTTTCGGTTGTCCGCCGCTGGCGCGGCACGGAATACCGGATTACGGTGCATAACCCGGACGGCCGGCAGAAGGGCGTCCGCCGGCTGCTGGTGGACGGCCGGGAGCTGGCGGGGAGCAAAATTCCGCTGTATCCCGCGGAAAGCACGGTGCGGGTTACGGCGTATATGTAACGGAAAGGAATGGGCATGACCATGATACACTTCGGAACGGGCGGCTGGCGGGCGATCATCGGAGAGGACTTTACCAAAGCGAATGTCTGCCGGCTGACCTGTGCACTGGCACGGAAAATGAAGGAAGAGGGAACGGACCGCAACGGTTTTGTCATCGGCTATGACCGCCGCTTTTTATCGCGGGAAGCCGCACGGTGGGCGGCGGAGGTGATGGCCGGTGAACAGATTCCCTGTCGGCTTATCAACCGGGAAGCGCCCACACCACTGATTATGTTTGCGGTCGGCTATTACGGTATGCCGTATGGGCTGGCGGTGACCGCCAGCCATAATCCGGCCCTGTACAATGGGATTAAGGTATTTATGCAGGGCGGCCGGGATGCGGATGAAACGCTGACCGATGCGCTGGAAACGATCATTGCCGAACTGGACGACCGCAGCATCCCCAGTGTCCCATACGAGCAGGCCGTGGCCGAGGGCCGGGTGGAGGAGGTAGACCCGCTCAATCCATATCTGGATTCCATTATCCGTTCGGTTAATATGGATGCCATCCGCAGCCGCGGGCTGCGGGTCGTCCTTGACCCGATGTACGGCGTGTCCCGCACCTCGCTGCAGACTATCCTGCTTACCGCGCGCTGCGATGTGGACGTAATCCACGAGCGGCACGATACGCTTTTCGGCGGTCGTCTTCCGGCGCCGAACCGGCAGACGCTGTCCGCCCTGCGCAGCGTCGTGCTCGAAAGAGGAGCGGATATCGGCATCGCGACCGACGGCGACGCCGACCGGCTCGGCATCATCGATGACCGCGGACAATTTGTCCATCCGAACCAGGTGCTGGTGATCCTGTATTATTACCTGCTCAAATATAAGGGCTGGCACGGTCCGGCGGTGCGCAACATCGCGACAACGCATCTGCTGGACAAGGTGGCGGCGGCTTTCGGTGAGCGGTGCTATGAGGTGCCGGTCGGGTTTAAGCATATTTCCGCCATGATGCTGAAAACCCATGCGGTCATCGGCGGCGAATCCTCCGGCGGACTGACGGTGCGCGGGCATATTCAGGGCAAGGACGGTATATATGCGGCAGCGCTGCTGGTGGAGATGCTGGCGGTCACCGGCAGGAAGCTGTCGCAGATTTATGACGATATTCTGGCGGAATACGGCTCACTCGTGATGGTTGAGCGGGATTATCGTTTTACCGCGCAGCGCCGGGCCGAAATGCAGAGATTGCTGCTGGAGGATAAACAGCTGCCGGAATTTTCCGAGCAGATCGAAAAAGTGTCCTATCTCGACGGCTGCAAGGTGTATTTCGCGGGCGGGGGCTGGATCATTGCGCGTTTTTCCGGCACCGAGCCGCTGCTGCGGATCTTCTGTGAAAAGGAGAGCCGGGAACAGGCCGATGCCATATGCGACCAGATGCAGCAGTTTTTGGGGCTGTAAGGCCGCTGCCGAATGGTATAGGGGATGCGTATTTGCCTTTTTTCGGGGAAGGCTATTTTTGCGGATTGCTTCAGAAACCGAAAGGCATTTGAAGACAGCCGAAAAAAACGCCGCCTCCTGAATAAGATGAGCGGCGCATGAATGCGATATGGCAACAAAGCATAAAGGGGGAAATGGGATGAGACGAGCCATTGCACTGGGACTGTCCGCCCTGATGTGTACAGCCCTGCTTTCCGGCTGCAGCCGGGAGACGGACGAAGGCGGCAAAAAAGTAACGCTGAAGGTTGTCACACAGTTTGGCGGTGAGGATCCGAATACCGAGCTGTTCAATACGATGATCCGGGAATGGGAGAACAAGACCGGCAACAAGGTGACCAACAATTCCGATAAAGCGGATAACGAATGGAAATCCAAGGTGATCGCGGATTTCACCACCGGCGGTGAGCCGGACGTCATGTTTTTCTTTAACGGCACGGTAGCCGAACCGATTTTGGATAAGATCGTAACGGTGGATGAAATTCAGAAGGAAGATCCGGAATACGGCAAAAATATCCGCTCAGCGGTCATGAACGCCGCGGGGAACCTTGATGCCGAGGGACGGCCGATTTCGGTGCCGATGACCGGTATCGCTGAAGGGCTGTTTTGCAACAAAACCCTGTTTGCGCAGTATAACCTCGAGCTGCCGAGCGACTGGGCAAGCTTTATGAAAGCGATTGAGACGTTCAAAAGCAACGGTGTGATTCCGATTGCCGCCTCGCTGGGCGGCGAGGCGCACTATTTCTTTGATCACCTGCTGCTTGCGGTCGGCGGCGATGAGGCGCTGGCCGTGAACCCGACAACCGAAGCAGAGGTACCGGCCTCCTGGGCCAAGGGGCTCAGCCTGCTGAAAACGATGTACGACGCCGGCGATTTTCCGAAGGATACCGCCTCGATTAAGGGAGACGACGCCAGAATCTATTTCCGCCGGGGCGAGGCGGCGATGTATCTCGACGGCTCCTGGTTCAGCGTGGTGGACGCTTCGACCGAAGGCGCGAAGGTGACCGAGGAAGATGTTGAGGTTGTGCCGTTCCCGTCGTATACCGAGAGCACAAACAAGCCCGGCACGGTTTTGTCGGGGTACACCTCCGGCTGGTATATCTCGCGCAAATGCTGGGACGATAAGGATAAGCGGGCGGCCGCGATTGATTTTGTCAAGAGCATGTCGAGTGATGAGGGCATCACCCGCTTTGCTGAAGCGAACGGCGGTTTTCCTGCATCGGACGGCGTGAAGGTTGACGAGAGTAAAATGACGCCGCAGAAAAGACAGTTTGATGCGCTGCTGAAAGCGGCGCCGGTGACGCCGGGCGTATTGCAGGATAACCTGCAGAAGGCCGCATTTGAGGTTTATCTGAATAATGCGACCAAGATTGCCCGCGGCGAGATCACCCCCGAGGAAGTCATCCGCGAGATGGTGAAAGAAAATCAGCCGCTTTAAAGCAAATAAGGCATCCCGGGGAGGCGAGGCGTACCGCCTTGTCTCCCCGTTTTTCTGCAAGAAGGGAATGGTCGTAATGGCGAAGGAAACGCGTGCCTCCCGGCGGGGGCGCCGCAGCGCCGGCCCGGCGGGTGAGGCGATGATATACAAACGGAAATGGCCGGCGGCGGTGTTTCTGGTCCCGGCGTTTTTGTTTATGATAATCTTTCTGTACTACCCGTTTTTCCGGAACATCGTGGATTCGTTTTTTAACATCCGGATTCTCGGCGGGCCAACGGGAAATTTCATCGGACTGGAAAACTATCTGAAAATCGTTCCCGGTCTGGAAACAACCGATCCGAATATGATGACGGCGCTGAGCAATACCCTGCTGCTTATGCTGTGCACGATTGTGTTCCAGGTGGGCATTGCGCTGGTTCTTGCCCTGATGGTGGATTCCATCCGCCGCGGTTCGCAGGTCTTCCGTACCCTGTTCTTTTTTCCAATCGTGGTATCCGCTACCGCGCTCGGCCTGATGTTCAACCTGCTTCTCATGTCCCGCGGGCCGATCAACCAGATTATTGAACGGCTTGGCGGAGAGGCGATCATTTTCAAAGAGGAATACACCTTCCTGACGATGGCGATCCCGGTTATCTGGCAGTATGTGGGCTTTTATTTCGTCATTCTGGTGACCGGGCTGAACAACATCTCGGAGGATGTCAAGGAAGCAGCCTCTATCGATGGGGCGATCGGGCTCAGACGCATCTGGTATATCACGCTGCCGCTCATACGCAATGTGCTGATCACCTGCCTGACCCTGTCCATTACCGGCGCGCTCAAGGTGTTTGATATGCCGTGGGTGATGTTCCCGCCGAACTTTTCGGAGGCGTACCTGACCGGCACGTATATGTATTATCAAACCTTCAATGTCGGCAATGTGGATTATGCGGCGGCGATTGCGGTGGTGATTGTGCTGCTGGGTGTGGTGCTGTCCCGGCTGAGCCGGCTGGTTTTCCGTGAGAAAGATTACTGAACAGGGGAGGCATGAACGGATGAAACACAAAAGAAGAGTCAGCCCCTCCCATGTGGTGATCTATATTGTACTGATCCTGTGGGCGCTGACCACCGTAACCCCATTTTTGTGGGTGGTGATGAGTTCCTTCAAGGACAAGGACCTCATCGAGCTGCAGTCCTTTTCTCTCCATTTCACGCCCACGCTCGAGAACTATATCAAGACCTTTGAAAAGCCGCCGCAGTCGGTTTGGATGGCGTACTGGAACAGCCTGCTGATTTCCGGTGTGGTAACGGTCGGTGTGATCCTGCTGGCCGGCATGGCCTCCTTTGCGATGGTGCGGTATCGTTTCCGGGGCAAGCGCTTTCTCGAAGGCTTAATCGTTGCCAGCCTGATGTTCCCGGTTTTCTCCACCATCATCCCGGTTTTCCAGATGATGTATAAGCTGAATGTGGTGGATAACCCAGTCGGCGTCATCCTGCCGCAGATAGCGGGCAATCTGTCCTTTGCCATCGTCATTCTGATGGGGTATATACGCGGCATGCCGGTGGATCTGGAGGAATCGGCTTTCCTGGAGGGCTGCAATGTGTTTCAGGTGTTCTATAAGGTTATCATCCCGATCAGCCGTCCGGCTTTTGCCACGGTGGGCATCTTTTCGTTCCTGTGGTCGTATAACGACCTGTTTACTCAGCTGTTTTTCCTGCGCAGCGCCAAAAACTGGACCATCACCCGGTTTCTCAATGAGGTCAGTTCCAAATACGGCACCGACTACGGCATGATGTGCGCCGTGGTGACCCTGATTTTCATCCCGGTGATGATCGTGTATATTTTCCTGCAGAAAAACATCATCAAGGGTTTGACGGCCGGCGCCATCAAAGGATAGAAAAGGAGGAGATGATATCATCTCCTCCTGAGACTGTCGAGAAAGTCATTTTGCAGAAAATACTGCACAAAAAGTTTTCGGCCGCCTTTTGAAAAAGGCGGTGGATTCCAAAGGCAAAGCCTTTGGTCGCGTCCCGCTGGACGCGAAATTCTTTGCTTTCATAAGGATCAGGAAGGGAGACGCAGCAGCCCGGTGGGCTGCTGCGTCGTGGGAAACCCTATCAAGGGGTTTCCCGATGCGGCGCGTCACGCCGCATTTGTGCAACTTGCTATCGGTAAACCAGTTTTTCTACACGCTGAGGAGGAGATGATATCATCTCCTCCTTTTTTACGTTTCCGTCTGAAAATGGGCATGTATCGCTTCCGCGGCGGGGCGCGAAACCCCTTTTACCGCGCACAGCTCGTCAACCGTGGCGCCCCGGATAGCCTTGAGTGAGCCGAAATGCCGCAGCAGCGCTTTGGCCCGCGCCTCGCCGATGCCTTCGATCTGGGTCAGCGTCGTGTTGATGCTGGATTTTTTCCGCCGCTTGCGGTGATAATCGATCGAGTAGCGGTGAACCTCCTCCTGAATGGCCGAAACCAGTGTAAAGGCGGAGCGTTTGGCGTGGATCGTGATTTCGCCGCCGTCCTCCGCGATCGCGCGGGTGCGGTGATGATCGTCCTTGACCATGCCGAAAACCGGAATTTCCGGATACCGCGCCGCAACAAGCGGACGGATCACCGAGACATGCCCTTTGCCGCCGTCGAGGAGGATCAGATCGGGCAGCCGCCCGAAGCCGCTGTTTTCCCCGCGATGCTTGTCGTATTCGTCCAGCCGCCGGGTGAGCACCTCCTGCATCGCGCCGTAGTCGTCCTGCATATTCTCTTCACTGATCAGAAAGCGGCGGTAGGCGGCCTTGCATGGCCGACCGTTTTCAAAGACCACCATGCCCGCGACCGTGTCGCTGCCGGCGGTATGGGAGATATCGTAGCTTTCGATGTAAACCGGCGGATCTGCCAGGCCGAGCAGTTTAGCCAGTTCGTCAAGCGCAGCGGCATCCCGCCCGGCTATGCCGGCCTTCTGCGCGAGCCGTTCGGCAGCGTTGTTGCGGCACATTTCGACAAGATGCGCCTGCTCGCCCTTCTGCGGCTGTACAATGTGCACCCGCCGCCCGGCTTTTTCGCTCAGCCACTTTTCTAACAGTTCGGCATCCTCGATTTCGCCGTCCACCGTGATCTGCGGCGGTACAGACTCCCGCATGGTATAATAGCGCCGCAGAAACTCTGCCCGGGCGCTCGACAGTGTGTCCACATCGTCGATCAGAAAATGCTCGCGGTCGGTCAGGCTGCCGCCAGTGAAGCGAAAGACCTCGAAGCAGGCGCCGCCCGGCCCCTGGGCAATCGCGACGACGTCCTGCTCCTGCACGCGGGACATTACCACCTTCTGTTTCTGGCCGAGACGCCTGATTGCCTGGATCCGGTCGCGCAGCCGTGCGGCTTTCTCAAATTCCAAGTTTTCCGCCGCAGCCTCCATCCGTTCGGTCAGGGTGGCAATCATCCGGCTGCTGCCCTGGGTGAGGAACTCGATGGCCTGATTCAGCCGTTCGTTGTAATCGGCCTGCGAAACCTTGCCGGTACACGGCGCACAGCACTGGTCGATGTAATGGTTCAGACAGGGACGCTCCCGCTTCCCCTTGCCGAAGGTACGGCTGCAGGTGGGCAGCTGGAAAACCCGACAGGCCTCATCCACTGCCTCCTTGACCGTATAGGAGCTGATGTAGGGACCGATGTAGCGGGCGCCGTCGTCGAGCTTCTGCTTAGCCTCGGAGATGCGGGAATAGGGCGGGGGGGACACCCGGATGTAATGATAGCCCTTGTCGTCTTTAAGCAGGATGTTGTATTTCGGGCTGTACTGCTTGATCAGCGAGCACTCCAGCACCAGCGCTTCAAATTCGCTGTCCGCCAGAATGTAGTCGAAATGATCGACATGCAGCACCATCTGCCGGACTTTTTCGGGATGCTTGGCGTCTGAACCGAAATACTGGCTGACGCGGTTTTTGAGCGCTTTGGCCTTGCCGATATAGATGATATGATCCTGAGCGTTTTTCATGATGTATACGCCTGGGGTCAGCGGCAGCGCCATCGCTTTGCGGCGCAGCTCACCGAGCTTGGGATTCTGTTCGGTCATCAGCAGCCCTCCTCTCGTGAAAAAGAAAAAACGCAGCCGCATGCAGCGGCTGCGCCCTGTTGCAGCACATAAATTATTCAGCGAAACCGGATTCCACCAGAGCCACAAGACCATTAACCGCCAGCTCTTCATCGCTGCCGTCGGCAATGATCCGGATGTTGGTGCCGCCCACAATGCCGAGGGACAGAACACCCAGCAGGCTCTTCGCATTCACACGGCGCTCTTCCTTCTCCACCCAGATGGAAGACTTGTACTCGTTGGCCTTCTGGATAAAGAACGTGGCGGGACGGGCATGCGGACCGACCTGATTCTGCACCAGCACTTCTTTGACGTACATTGAAATGTCTCCTTCTCCTCTGTATTCCCGCCTGAAATGCAGCGGGCACCTCGTATGATGCGGCGGGAAATCCCGCCGCGATGAACGTAACCGATCATCGCAGACAGAACAACCAGACAGCCATCTGCCCTTGAAAAGACAGGATAAGCTATCGGATTACAACAAGCTTATTATACCACAAATCTATGCACCGTCAATCGCTTTTGTCCACAGAAAGCGGCAAAATTCTTATTTTTGGTTGGCTGCCCTATTTCGCCTATTTTCCGAATTGGCGTTTTGGTGTTTCTACCATATTCCGTGGATAACTTTTATCGAGAAAAACGAACCAAATCTGGAAATACTTTGTAAAAATTCGGCTTTTCAGGTGCTTTCGTCCAGCTTTGTCAGAAAAATCCGGTCTTTATCGGTTAAGGCGGCGGTATGCAGCATGTCGGGGCGCAGCCGCTTTGTGCGTTCGAGGGCGCGTTCCCGCCGCCATTTGTCGATATTGACATGGTGGCCGGTCAGCAGTACCTCCGGAACCGGACGGCCCTCCCAGACGGCGGGACGGGTGTACTGCGGATACTCGAGCAGACCCGAGAAGTGGCTTTCGTCGGTGAAGCAGGCTTCCTCCGACAGTACGCCGGGCACCATGCGGGAGATACAGTCCACCAGGGCAAGCGCCGGCAGTTCACCACCGGTCAGAACGAAATCGCCAAGGGAAATCTGTTCGTCGACGAGCGCTTCCAGCACCCGTTCGTCCACGCCCTCATAATGGCCGCAGAGAATGCAGATTTCCGGCAGCTCCGCGAGCGCCTTGGCGCGCTGCTGGGTGAGTACTGCCCCCTGCGGCGACATGTAGATAAGGTGCGGGCGCCGGCCGATCTGGCTGCATACCGCCCGGAAGCAATCGGCAATGGGCTGCGCGTTCATGACCATGCCCTGGCCGCCGCCGTAGGGGTAATCGTCCACCTGCTTCTGCCGGTTGAGGGTGTAATCGCGGATCTGATGGCAGTGGATGTCCAGCAGTCCGGCCTTCTGTGCGCGGCCGAGTATGCTTTCGCCGAGCACCGTTTCGCACATGGCGGGGAACAGGGTCAGCAGGTCAAAACGCATCGTCGAACAGTCCTTTCATCGGGCAAATGGCGATCCGGCCGCCGTCGATATCCACCCGCCGTATGATATCCGGGATCACCGGGATCAGGATTTCCCTGCCGTCGGGGGTGCGCATGTGATAAATGTCGTTGGCGCCTGTATTGCTCACATCAGTCAGCTCACCGTACACAGTGCCGGAATCGGCATCCACAACCGACAGACCGACCAGATCCTGAATAAAATAGCGATCCCCGAGATCCAGATCCCGGCGGTTGAGATACAGAATGCGGCCCCGCAGGACTGAGGCGTCCTGCACGGTGTCCACGCCTTCCAGCTTGGCCAGCGCGAGATTTTTATGCACACGGGATTTTACCCTGACCGGCTGTGTGCCGGCGGCGTCCCAGTACAGGGTTTTCAGAGAAGCGAATATTTCCGGAGAATCGCACCAGGACTGCACCCGCACCTCGCCGCGCACACCGTGGGTGCCGACGATCTGACCGGCTTCGAGAAAGGGCTTTCTCGGCATATGCCGCACCGCCTTTGCAAAAGGATTTTGGGATAATAGTAAAGGTTTTGCAGGGATTTGTCAAATAAAACCCGGATGCAGACAGTTGTCCGCATCCGGGTTTTCCGCCCAGAGGGAAATCAGTCGATATCGACCGAAACTTTCATATCCTGACGGGTGGCAGCGGCGCGCATAACGGTGCGCATCGCCTTGGCAATGCGGCCCTGTTTGCCGATGACACGGCCCATATCGTCCGGAGCGACATGCAGATGGAACACAACGGTGCCATCCTCGGCCGGCTCATCCTGATCAACCGTTACAGCATCGGGATTCTCCACCAGACCACGGGCGATGGTGATAAGCAGCTCTTTCATCTGGCATATCCACCTTTCTCACGAGGTTCGCCGCGGAATTACTCCGCCTTGTCTTCCGCCTTCTTCAGCAGCGCCTTGACGGTATCGGTCGGCTGTGCGCCGTTGGCGATCCATTTCTTGGCCTTTTCCATGTCCACCTTGATGAGTGCCGGATCCTCGAGGGGGTTGTAATAGCCCAGTTCCTCGATAAAGCGGCCATCGCGCGGATAGCGGGAATCCGCAACCACGATGCGGTAGAAGGGGCTCTTTTTCGCGCCCATGCGGCGCAGACGGATTTTGACTGCCATGTTTGTTACCTCCAAATAAAATATACAAATTTATTCTTCAACCATGAATACCCTCGGGGAACAAAAGGAAGTACGGCTTTTCGCGGACAAAGGACTGTCCGGCGGCGTGATCCGCTCTGCCTGACGTCAGCCTTGCCGGTCGACCTTTTTCCTCGTCCACCGGGGATGCGATGGATGAATACTTTATCGGAACCGGCGTCCTCCGCCGGGGGGCATGCTGCCCATTGCGCCGAAGCCGGGCGGCAGGCCGCGGCGTCCCTTTTTGCCGAAGCCTTTGAGCTGCTTCATCATCTGGCGCATCGTGTCATACTGCTTGATCAGGCGGTTGACATCCTCCACCTTCATGCCGGAACCTGCCGCAATGCGGCGCTTGCGTGAGGGATTGATCAAATCGGGTTTTTCCCGTTCCGCCGGGGTCATGGAAAGGATGATCGCCTTAACCCGGTCGAACTGCCGCTCGTCGATATCGACGTCCTGCAGCTGTTTGCCGACTCCCGGCAGCATACCCAGCATTCCTTTGATATCGCCCATTCTGCGCACCTGGTTGAGCTGGTCGAGCATATCGTTGAAATCAAATTTATCCTGCTGCATCTTGCGGGCGATTTCTTCCGCCTTCTTGGCGTCGAGCTGCTGCTCTGCCTTTTCGATGAGTGACAGCACATCGCCCATGCCAAGGATACGGGAGGCCATGCGTTCGGGGTGGAAGACCTCAAGATCCTCCAGTTTTTCGCCGGTGCCGGCGAACTTGATCGGCTTGCCGGTGACCGCGCGCACCGAGAGCGCCGCGCCGCCGCGGGTGTCGCCGTCGAGCTTGGTGAGGATCACACCGTCGATGCCGAGCGCTTCGTTGAAGGCGGCGGCGACATTCACCGCGTCCTGACCGGTCATGGCGTCGACCACCAGCAGGATTTCCTGCGGTTCGACCGCCGCTTTGATGTTTTTCAGCTCATCCATCAGCTGCTCATCGATATGCAGCCGGCCGGCGGTGTCCAGCAGGACGTAGTCGTTGCCGTGATCTTTCGCGTGCGCCATTGCCTTGCGGGCAATATCCACCGGATTGGCGGTGCCCATTTCAAATACCGGCACCCCTGCACGCTCCCCAACCACCTGCAGCTGCGTGATAGCGGCCGGTCGGTAAACGTCGCACGCCACCAGCAGCGGACGGTGGCCCTGGCTTTTGAGCATGCGGGCCAGCTTCGCAGAATGAGTGGTTTTACCGGAACCCTGCAGACCGCACATCATCACCGCGCAGGGCGGATGGTTGGCGGAGGCGAGGCGGACGGCCTCACCGCCCATAAGGCTGGTCAGCTCTTCGTTGACGATCTTGATGACCATCTGGGCCGGCGTCAGGCTTTCCATCACCTGAGCGCCCACCGCGCGTGCGGTGACTGCGGCGGTGAAATCCTTCGCCACCTTGTAGTTGACATCCGCCTCCAGCAGCGCCAGGCGCACCTCGCGCATGGCCTCCTTGACATCGGCTTCGGTCAGCTTGCCTTTGGAACGCAGCCGCTTAAAGGCTGCGGAGAGTTTGTCGGAAAGTCCTTCAAAGGCCACGTGTATTCTCCTTCATCGTGCACAGATAGTAGGGATTAGGGGCTGCAGGTTATTCGGCAACCAGCTCGGCCAGCGAAAGGATGTGTTCGGCGCGCTCATCGATTTCGCGCACGCGGCCGGCCTGGCCGTTGATCTGTCGGATTTCGCTCGCCGCGCTGCGGATGGCTTCGATGCTTTCCCGCACGGTGCGGAAACGCCTGGCCAGTCCGAGGCGGTCTTCCATCTCCAGCAGCTGGCTTTCCGCCCGCTTGATGGAGTCGCGTACGCCCTGCCGGGTGATGCCCTCGTTTTCGGCGATTTCGGAAAGGGACAGGTCATCGTCATAATACAGTTCGATCATATCCCGCTGCTTTTCGGTCAGCATATCGCCATAAAAATCCACCAGGAACGCGATCTCCATGTTTTTGGCCATGCCCGTAATCCCCTCCATGTGAAATAGAATGTAAAGCAAAGAGCTTTACAGATTATACCGCAAACTTCGCCATTTGTCAAGAGAAAGATTATCATTTCTGAATATCAAACGGCTCCCGACGATAAAAATGTCGGGAGCCGTTTGATATTCTTGATAATGCCGACTCAATCCAGGGTTCGCCTTTCCAGATGGCGTAACCGAAAAACCAACAGAGGAATAAAGAACCACTGCAGCAGGAGTCCCGGCAGACCGGTAATAACCGAAGTCCATATGGTTGTGATGTCTGCCACCGGAGAGCAATAGCCGATTAGAAAAACCCCGATCAGGATAGCAGCGGCACGGAGAATCCTCCCCGCCAGTTGGGCGATAATCAGTTGAATGATGACGGGAAGCCGGGTATGACACATCCAGCCTGCTGTAAGACCGTAACCGGCCAGTTCGATGATCATAAACGGCAGCAGAGCCGGAACGGGCATGTTGGTCAACAAGGTACTGACTACAGGGGTGACGATACCGACTATGCAGCCTATTTGCGGTCCGATGAGCAGGCCGGCAAGCAAAACCGGGATATGCATAGGCAGAAAAATGGTGCCGGGCACAGCTCCTGCACCTGAAATCATGCCGATCCAATGAAATATTTGCGGAAATAAGACACCGAAGGCACAGAACAAGCCGCAAAACGTTGTACGTTGCGCTGTGGATAAGATTTTGGACATGGTTATCCTTCCTTAACATCTGATTGTGAATTTACTGCCGCAGGTGATAGGGACATTTCCTGCATAACTTCTCTAAACAGCCTGGCGTTTTCACCGATCTGATCTTTTGTTCCCTGATAGACGCCCACAGCGGCAATGTCGCTGGGTTTGAGCTTGGAGAATACCTCACGATATACGTTACGGACAACATCAGGAATTTCCTCTGGAGAATGACCGTAAAATATCTGACCGCCGGCAAAGATTTTAAAAGCGATACAGGGTTTATCCACTTTGGCAATCAAATCGAGCATGATCGGCCTGTCCTCGGGGAAGAAGCGCAGTCCCTGCTTGGTCTTGCCGGTAATGAATCCGCTTTGCTCACCCTCGCGGCCCCGCCGCGCGTTCTGCAGGCAGGCAACGTAAAAATCCACATCCCAGTTTTCCGATTCGGCCAGTTCGATGACGTCCGGACGATGGGTACCAAGACCCACGGGTAGACCGCTTTCTCGCAGAATTTTCAGATTTTGCCGAATAGTATCCGTCTGTCCGTTTTCAAAAAGGAAATCGGTGGTGGTACCCTGATGATAAGCGCCGATGGCGTTGGTATCTTTCATCATACGCAGATTCAGTTCAAGCCCGATAGCGGTGTATGGCTGGAAGATTGCCTGAAGACGTCCACCACGTTGGGAAAAATGCTGTAATGTCCGCAGGATGAATGGATCGCCAAGCGGCAAAAGGGTATTGAAACCGGCCTGTTGCGCGGTGAACAGCGCTTCGATGATACGTTCTTCGGTATGATAAGCGAGCAGTTCTTCCTGCGTGATGACATCGGTGATATAGGAATGTCCGTTAAACGGGTTATCACCAATAATCAGACGGGTAACCTCGTGGCCGAAAAAATCGGTAGTTGGCAGCATTATAAAACCTCCTTAAATTTTGTCTTCGGAAAACTGTATGGGCTCCTCGTTTGCAGCGGAAGTATACACGGCATCCATTATACGCATCAATTTTGCACCTTCCCCGGCGTTGGGGATACAGCGTGAGAGTCCCAGACAGCAGTCGACAAAATGCTGTTCCTGCTGTGCCCAGTCATCGACGGGTTCACGGAAGTCGGGCTGTATGGTACACAGCCCAAATCCTGCTCGATTTTCAATTAACGTCAGATGTCCGTTTTCCAGCCGCAGACCAAGTTTCTCAAAACACAGGTCAATGCAGGTGCCCTGCCTGACGGTGAAAAGTACCGATGCAGCGTGCACATGCAAGCAGCCGCCATCGAAAAAACGCAGCCGTGCGCTACCGGAGGTCTCTACTGTATGGGTATACGGTTTGTTTTCTCTGGGGGCATATCCGGCGTCGGCGCCGAGCTGTTGCGGCAACTCGCGTCCCCAGTTGCTGGTGGACGCGTCAACCGTTTTTACCGCCGGATAACCGAGCAGATAGAGCGCAGCATCAAGTTCATGGATACAGCCGTCCAGAAGCACGCCGCCGCCAGCAATGGATTTGTCGATAAACCATCCCTGTGCCTGAGAACAGCGATCGAGGCGGTATACCTCGCCAGTCAGAAAGGCGCCCGGATCATTGTCTGTCAGGAGTCTGTGAAGTGCACGTATTTCCCGGCTGAAACGGCGTATAAATCCGTACATCAGCACCCTGTCCGTGGCAACGGCTGCACGGCGGCACTCTTCAGCCTGCACATAATTTATAGCTGGCGGTTTTTCGCACAGCACATGCTTGCCTGCGCGAAGCGCTTTGAGTACAAGCGATGCATGAGCGGCCGGAGGAGTGGCGATAATTACAGCTTGAATTTCCGGATCCTGCAAAAGCGCATCGGGGTCATCATATACACGAGAAATGTTTTCCTCTCCGGCCAGCGCCATTGCGGCATTCCGCTCCTGATCTGCCACCGCAGTCAGATGGGCTTGCTGTACATGACGAAGCCCCTGTGTGTGATAGCGGGCAATGGTACCGGCACCGATTATGCCGATGTTGATTTCTTTCAAAGTTATCCCCTCCCATTGGATCTTCGTCGGTTCTCTGTCCTGAGTATATCGTTTAAACGGAAAGTGGGGCAAGAAAACTATTGTGATGATATAGAAAAAATTCGTGATTTATGGTAGAATCATCCGAGGGGGATAAACAATGCGTATTTACAAAGAAGATATAAATAATCGGGTTGTCTATAACCAAATGACCTTACTCAAAGGATTTAAAGGAGAACTGCATTGGCATGATCGCGTAGAAATTTGTCGGGTGACTGAAGGCGGTTGTGATTTTATGGTGGGCGGACATACCTATGCTGCCGAAGCGGGTGATATGGTTATCATTCGCAGTGGAGAACTGCATAGGTTTATCTTGCGCGAAGATTTCTGCCGGCTGGAGCTGTGCCTGTTTTGCGCAAGCTCGCTGTTTGAGCAGATGTCCCGTGTGCCGTTTCTGCGTACATTCATTCTGCGGAGAGAACTGGAATCCGTTTCAGGTCTCGCCACAAGCCTTGAAATTGTATGGCTCACCCTCTGTCAGGAGCAGAAGCAAGCCGATGAGTGGATGACGGAGGTGATGTTGGCACAGGTGGTGTGGCTTTGGTGCCTTTTGGCACGCAGCTTCACCACAAATACACCCGTCAGTGCAAAAAGCCTGCGTCAGCTGCAGCCGGTGCTGGACGATATAGCACGGCACTATTCGGGAGAACTGAATCTCAGGATTCTGGCGAAGCGCTGGGGGTATACTCCAGACTATCTTTCGGCGCTGTTTCAGCGATGCGTTGGCATAGGTTTCAAGAACTATCTGAATAATCTGCGGATTCATGCCGCCTGCCGTCTTCTGGCAGATACGGACGAAACGATTACCTCCATTGCGGGTTTATGCGGCTTTGCCAATATTCGCACATTTAATGCGCTTTTCCGGCAAATTGTGGGAGACACACCAACCCGGTTCCGATCCACGCAGGTTTCCGGCGGCACGGGCAGCATTTGTACAGATGAAACGCACGGGAAATTTTCAGGGAACATTTGAAACAAGGGGAAAATCTGGTATACTATACACGATAGGCTTGTCTGTCCGTAAGGACGGGAAAGGAAACGTGGCGCGTGCATGCGCAGGAGACAGAAAGGCGGATTACACACCATGTGCGGATTTTGCGGATTTACCGGGGAACTGGCGGATCGGGAGCAGGTCATCCGGGAGATGGCGGAGCGGATCACCCACCGGGGACCGGATTCGGAAGGGATTTACTGCGGCGACGGGATGACGATGGGCTTCCGGCGCCTGAGCATCATTGATCTGGAGGCGGGAAATCAGCCGCTGTATAATGAAGATAAGACGCTGGTGCTGATGTTCAATGGGGAGATTTACAACTATCAGCCACTGCGGGAAGAGCTGCTGGCGGCCGGCCATGTGTTTGCGACCGCGAGCGACAGCGAGGTGCTGCTGCACGGCTTTGAGGAGTGGGGTGAGGCGCTGCTAAGCCGGCTGCGCGGAATGTTTGCGTTTGCCATCTGGAATACGCAGGAGCATACGCTTTTCCTCGCGCGGGACCCGTTCGGCATCAAGCCGATGCATTATACCACTTTGGCGGACGGCTCCTTTGTGTTTGCCTCGGAAATCAAATCCATGCTGGCCCATCCGCATTTCGTCAAGACGTTCAATAAGCGTGCACTGGACGGCTATCTGTCGTTCCAGTACGCGGTGCCCAAGGAAACGTTTTTTGAGGGGGTTTACTGCCTGCCGCCGGCGCATTTCCTGTGGCTGCGCGGCGGCGAAGTGACCGAACAGCGGTACTGGGAGGCGCAGTTCACCCCGGACGACGGGATGACCTTGGATGAAGCGGTGGACAGTATCGACAAAGCGTTTACCGATTCGGTGGAAGCGCACCGGATCAGCGATGTGGAGGTGGGCTGCTTTTTGTCCGGCGGCGTAGACTCGAGCTATGTTGCCTCGTATTTCGGCGGACAGAAGGCGTTCACCGTCGGCTTTGACAACGGCGAGCATTACAATGAGACCCAGTTTGCCGCGGAGCTTGCCAAAACCCTCGGCATCGAGCATTACGCCCATCTGATCACCGAGGATGAATACTGGGCGGCATTGCCGGAGGTGCAGTATCACCTGGATCAGCCGCTGGCGGATCCGGCCTGTGTGGCGCTGTATTTTGTCTCCAAGCTTGCCGCCGAACATGTGAAGGTGGTGCTTTCGGGCGAAGGGGCGGACGAGCTGTTCGGCGGATACCGGATCTATCATGAGCCGACATCGCTCGCCGGCTATCAGAAGCTGCCGCGCTTCCTGCGCAGGGCCGCGGCGGCGGTGGTGTCCGCAATTCCCTTTGATTTCAAGGGGAAATCTTTTCTCATCCGCGGCTCGAAAACCCTTGAGGAACGTTTCATCGGCAATGCGTATATGTTCAATCAAAAAGAGAAAGCCGCGCTGCTCAAAGATGTCCCGGCAACCGATCCGGCCGGCCAGGTGGCGGCGTATTATGACCGCTGCCGAGGGCAGGATGATGTTTCCCGCATGCAGACGGTGGATATTAACCGCTGGATGGTGGGGGACATCCTGCTCAAGGCGGACCGTATGAGTATGGCGCATTCGCTGGAGCTGCGGGTGCCATTCCTCGACCGCGAGGTGTTCGCGGTGGCGTCCCGTGTGCCGGTAAAGCATCGGATCGCCGGCGGCACAACCAAGTACGCGATGCGTCTTGCGGCGCGGCGGCATATGCCGGAGGAATCCACCGCCCGTCCGAAGCTCGGCTTTCCGGTGCCCATCCGCATCTGGCTGCGCAAGCCGGAGCATTACCGCACGGTGCGGGAGGCGTTTACCTCACCGGCGGCACAGCAATTCTTCCATACCGGTGAGCTGCTGAAATTCCTCGATCAGCATTACCACGGCAAAAAGGACAACAGCCGGAAAATCTGGACGGTGTATATGTTCCTCGTCTGGTATGAGGTGTATTTTGGCGAGGATGCCCGGGTGTAAGACAAGCAGGCGCGCGGCCCTGCTCATCTTAACCGCAAGGGAAGGTATATGTATCTGGCTTTATCCACAAAATCCCGGAATGGGGGGAGAGGACGACCGCATAACCTGACGAAAATCGGAAAAGTCGGGGTTACCGCCTTGCATTCGGTCGTCTTTTGCAATACAATAGAAGTACGATTTTTAACGGAGGTGCTGCTGTTATGATCCGTTTTGGCAAAACCAAGGGCGGCGTGCAGCATGCAAGGGGTACCTCTGCGGGAAAACGGCAGAATTGAGGTATAGGCTGCGGCGCGCCGCAGCCTGTTTTCTTTTATTCTGCCGGGAAAGAAAGGAAGAGAACGATGGCGAAAAAAGTGGCGGTCATCATGGGCAGCGACAGCGACCTGCCGGTGGTGAAAAAAGCGATCGATAAGCTCAAGGCGTTCGGCATTCCGGTGGAAGCGCATGTCATGTCGGCGCACCGGACGCCGGCAGCGGCGGCGGAATTTTCCGCCGCTGCGGCGGATAACGGCTTCGGGGTGATCATTGCCGCGGCGGGCAAGGCCGCGCATCTGGCCGGTGTCCTTGCGGCGCACACCGTGCTGCCGGTAATCGGCATCCCGGTAAAATCCTCCACCCTTGACGGCCTCGACGCGCTGCTGGCAACCGTGCAGATGCCCTCGGGCATCCCGGTGGCGACGGTAGCGATCGACGGTGCGGAAAACGCGGCCATTCTGGCAGCGCAGATGCTGGCGCTCGAAGACGCCGGACTGAAAGCCCGCCTGCTGGAGGAAAAACGCAAAATGGCTGAGGGCGTGGCACAAAAGGATAAGGCGTTGGCGGAAAAGCTGGCGGACTGACCAACATTACGGATGGAAAAAGAAAGGGAGTAATCGTGATGAAAAAACTCGAGCAGCTGTATGAAGGCAAGGCCAAAAAGGTTTTCGCGACCGATGATCCGGAATGCTATATTGTGGATTATAAGGATGATGCCACTGCGTTCAACGGCGAGAAAAAAGGCACCATTCTCGGCAAGGGCGTCATCAATAACCGTGTGACCAATCATCTGATGCAGATGCTGGAAAAGGAAGGCGTGCCGACCCACTTTGTCAAGGAGATTTCCGAGCGGGAAACCATTGTGAAAAAGGTCACCATCGTGCCGCTGGAGGTCATCATCCGCAACATCGCCGCCGGCTCGTTTTCCAAGCGTTTCGGTGTCGAGGAGGGCACTGTGCTCAAGCAGCCTTCCCTCGAATACAGCTATAAGGACGATGCGCTGGGCGATCCGATGATCAATGATTACCATATCCTGGCGCTGGGACTCGCCACCCGCGAAGAGCTCGCCACCATCGCCGGCTATGCCTTCAAGGTCAACGAAGTGCTCAAAAAATACCTGCTGAATTTTGATATCGAACTGGTGGACTTCAAGCTGGAGTTCGGCAAGCTCAGCGACGGCACTATTGTTCTCGCGGATGAAATTTCGCCGGACACCTGCCGGTTCTGGGATGTAAAGACCCACGAAAAGCTGGATAAGGACCGTTTCCGCCGCAATCTCGGCGGTGAGGTCGAGGCGTATCAGGAGATCATGCGCCGCCTGATGGGGGACAAATAATTCCCGGCACGGCGTATTCTTGAGTCTGGCAGGAAAGGAATCAGAAAATCTATGGGCGGTTTATTCGGCGTGGTTTCGGGTGACAGCTGTGTCACCGATCTGTTTTTCGGCGTGGACTATCACTCCCACCTCGGCACCCGGCGGGGCGGTATGGCGGTGTATGATCCGCAGACCGGCTTCAACCGGGCGATTCATAATATCGAGAATTCCCCATTCCGCACAAAGTTTGAGCGGGACGTGGGGGAAATGACAGGGACGATGGGAATCGGCTGCATCAGCGATTCTGATCCCCAGCCGCTGATCGTACGCTCTCATCTGGGCAATTATGCCATCACCACGGTGGGACGCATTAACAATATGGAAGAGTTGGTGGAGCAGGCGTTCCATAACGGCAGCTCACATTTTCTGGAAATGAGCGGCGGCCGGGTGAACGCCACCGAACTGACCGCCTGTCTGATCAATCAGAAGGATACCATCGAAGAGGGCATCCGGCATGCGCAGAGCCTCATCGACGGCTCGATGACATTGCTTCTGCTGACCAAGGACGGCCTGTATGCTGCGCGCGACCTGCTCGGGCGCACGCCGCTGTTCGTCGGCAAAAAGGACGGCGCACACTGCGTGTCGTTTGAATCGTTTGCCTATTTGAACCTCGGCTATCACGACGCACACCGGCTCGGTCCGGGTGAGGTTGTCTTTGTAACCCCGGACGGATTTAAAACGCTGCTCCCGCCGCAGAAGAAAATGAAAATCTGCGCTTTTCTGTGGACCTATTTCGGTTATCCGCCCTCAAGCTACGAGGGGGTCAACGTCGAACAGATGCGGTATGACTGCGGCCGGATCCTCGCGCAGAACGACCACGGCATGGAGGCGGATTTCATCGCCGGCGTGCCGGATTCCGGCATTGCCAGCGCCATCGGTTATGCCAACGAATCGGGGATCCCGTTTGCCCGCCCGTTCATTAAGTATACACCGACCTGGCCGCGCAGCTTCATGCCGCCGAATCAGGCGGTGCGCAATCAGGTGGCGCATATGAAGCTTATTCCGGTGGATGCGCTGATTAAGGACAAGCGTCTGCTGTTCATCGACGATTCGGTGGTGCGCGGCACCCAGATGCGGGAGACGGTGGATTTTCTGTATGACAGCGGCGCCAAAGAGGTACATATCCGCCCGGCCTGCCCGCCGATCATGTTCGGCTGCAAATACCTTAACTTTTCCCGCTCCACCTCGGATATGGATCTGATCACCCGTTCGGTGATTCAGGAGCTGGAAGGGGACAAGGGCTTTGATGCGCTTGACGAGTACTGCGATGCCCATTCCAAGCGGTATGAAAAGATGGTCGACCGCATCTGCAAGCGCATGAAGATGAAGACCCTGCGCTATCAGACGCTTCAGGGCATGCTGGAGGCCATCGGCATCGATCCCGAGTGTGTGTGTACCTACTGCTGGAACGGCAGGGAATAAAAAGAGCCCCCGTTGTCCGGCGGCCGGGGCGAAAAACGTTGACCGCCGGGGAAAGGAAGTCTTCTCATGAAAAGTGTCAGTGAAAGCTATGCGGCGGCGGGCGTGGATGTAACCGCCGGCTATAAGGCCGTGGAACTGATGAAAGCCCATGTGGCCCGCACCAATATTCCCGGCGTACTCTCCGGTATCGGTGGCTTTGGCGGCCTGTTTGAGCCGGATCTTAAAGGAATCCGGCGGCCGGTTCTCGTTTCCGGCACCGATGGCGTCGGCACCAAGCTGAAGCTCGCGTTTTTGTTGGATAAGCACGATACGGTGGGTATCGACTGCGTAGCCATGTGCGCGAACGACGTGGCCTGCTCCGGTGCACAGCCGCTGTTTTTCCTCGACTATGTGGCCTGCGGCAAAAATGTGCCGGAGAAAATCGCAGCGATCGTATCCGGCGTGGCGGAGGGCTGTGTGCAGGCCGGCTGTGCGCTTATCGGCGGCGAAACCGCCGAAATGCCGGGCTTTTATCCGGTGGAAGAATATGACCTGGCCGGCTTCTGCGTAGGGCTTGCGGATTACGACAATATTGTAGATTCGAAAAACGTCCGGCCCGGCGATGCGCTCATCGGCGTGAAGTCGAGCGGCGTGCACTCCAACGGTTTTTCGCTGGTGCGCAAGGTGTTTGACGTCTCGGAAAAGACGGTTGGCCGGTATTATGATGAGCTGGGCAAAACTCTCGGTGAAGCGCTGCTGACCCCGACCAAAATTTATGTGAAAGCGCTGCGTGCGCTGATGGCGGCGGTGTCGGTGCATGGCATTTCGCATATCACCGGCGGCGGCTATTATGAGAACATCCCGCGCATGCTGCCCGACGGGCTGCAGGCGGTGATCGAAAAGGCTAAGGTGCCTGTGCTGCCGGTTTTCGATCTGATTCAGAAGACGGGCAATATCCCGGAGCGGGATATGTTCAATACCTTCAATATGGGCACCGGCCTGGTGATCGCGGTTGCGCCGGAGCAGGCAGATGAAGCGGTGCGCATTCTGCATGCCAACGGCGAAGAAGCGCTGATCCTCGGCGAGGTTGCCGAGGGCAACGAAGGCGTTGTGCTGCGCTGAACGGGGAGGGGACAGCATGCGGAATATTGCGGTTCTCGTTTCCGGCGGCGGCACCAATCTGCAGGCGCTCATTGATGCGCAGGCGGCGGGAAAGATTCCCGACGGCCGGATTGTGCGGGTGATCGCCTCGCGTGAGGGGGTATATGCCCTCGAGCGGGCCAGACAGCACAATATCCCGTCGGTGGTGGTGGCACGCCGGCAATTTGCCGACCAGCAGGCGTTTGACGCGGCGCTGCTTACGGCGTTTGAGGACTGTGGCGCCGATCTGGTGGTGCTCGCCGGCTTTTTGAGCATCCTTGGCGAAGCGGTGATCGCCCGTTACCGCAACCGGATCATCAATGTGCATCCGGCGCTGATTCCCGCCTTCTGCGGAAAAGGGTTTTATGGTCTGAAAGTGCATGAGGCGGCGCTGGAATACGGCGTGAAGGTAACCGGCGCGACGGTGCATTTCGTCAACGAAATCCCGGACGGCGGCGCGATTATCCTGCAGAAGGCGGTAGAAATCCGGCCGGACGATACGCCGGAATCGCTTCAGCTGCGGGTGATGCAGCAGGCTGAATGGGAACTGCTGCCCCGTGCGGTGTCGCTTTTCTGCAGCGGCAAGCTCCGGGTTGAGGGGCGCCGGACCATTATTGAAGACTGAGTGAGGAAAGGAATGGACTGAAACGATGCATTCTCTCAAAGAGGAACTGAGCGCAACCACCTATCCCGGCCGCGGCATTATTCTCGGCAGCAGTGCGGACGGAAAACATGCGGTGATCGCGTACTTTATCATGGGCCGCAGTGAAAACAGCCGCAACCGTGTATTTGTGGCGGACGGCGACGGCCTGAAAACCAAGGCGTTCGATGAGAGCAAAATGGTGGATCCGTCGCTGATCATCTATGCACCGGTGCGGGTGCTTGACGGCAAAACCATCGTCACTAACGGCGACCAGACCGACACGGTGTACGAGCTGATGCAGCAGGGCAAAACCTTTGAGGATGCGCTGCGTACCCGTACCTTCGAGCCGGACGGCCCGAATTTCACTCCGCGCATCTCCGGCCTGGTGGAGCCGTCCGAGCGGCGGTATCGCCTGTCGATTCTCAAATCGGCGGACGGCCGTCCGGAATCGGTGCGCCGCTTCTTCTTTGACTTTGATCAGCCGTTTGCCGGTGAGGGCCATTTTATCCATACCTATCAGCAGGACGGTAATCCGCTGCCCTCGTTTGCCGGGGAGCCGGCTCCGGTGGCGATCCCGTCCGATCTGGATGCGTTTACCGAAACAGTGTGGGAAAGCCTCGATGCGGATAACCGCGTTTCGCTGTTCACCCGGTTTATCGACTGGGAAACCGGCGAGACCGACACCCGCATTGTCAATAAACACGGTTAAGGGAGGAATCATTCATGGCAAACGAATTGCTGCTTAAATACGGGTGCAACCCGAACCAGAAACCATCCCGCATCTTTATGCAGGACGGCCGGGAGCTGCCGATTGAGGTTCTCAACGGCCGCCCGGGTTTTATCAATTTTCTCGATGCGTTCAACAGCTGGCAGTTGGTCAGAGAGCTGAAGGAAGCGACCGGCCTGCCGGCGGCGGCGTCCTTTAAGCATGTCAGCCCGGCGGGCGCGGCGGTCGGCCTGCCGCTGTCCGACACGCTCAAGAAGATTTATTTTGTGGACGATCTGGAGCTGTCGCCGATCGCCTGTGCCTATGCGCGCGCCCGCGGCGCTGACCGTATGTCGTCTTATGGCGACTGGGTCGCGCTGTCGGATACCTGCGATAAGGAGACTGCGGTGCTGCTCGCCCGTGAGGTGTCCGACGGTGTAATCGCGCCGGACTATACCGCTGAAGCGCTGGAGATTCTCAAGACCAAGCGTAAGGGCAGCTATAACGTGGTGAAGATCGATCCTGCCTACACGCCTGCACCGATTGAACATAAGGATGTGTTCGGCGTCACTTTTGAGCAGGGACGCAACGAGGTGAAGATCGACGAAGCCATGCTGGAGAATGTTGTCACGGCTAACAAGGAGATTCCGCAGGAGGCCAAGCGCGACCTGCTCATCGCGCTCATCGCCCTGAAATACACCCAGTCCAATTCGGTGTGCTACGCCAAGGACGGCCAGGTGATCGGTGTGGGCGCCGGCCAGCAGAGCCGCATCCACTGCACCCGCCTTGCCGGCAATAAAGCGGATGTGTGGTATCTGCGGCAGCATCCGAAGGTGCTCGCCCTGCCGTTTAAGGCAGATATCCGCCGGCCCGACCGCGACAATACGATCGATGTATATGTCTCGGAGGATTATGAGGATGTGCTTGCCGATGGCGCCTGGGAAAATTTCTTCACCGAAAAGCCGGAAGTGCTGACCCGTGAAGAAAAGCGGGAGTGGCTGAAAACCATGACCGGCGTTTCGCTGGGTTCGGACGCTTTCTTCCCGTTCGGCGATAATATCGAGCGGGCGCGCCGCAGCGGCGTATGCTATATCGCCGAGCCGGGCGGGTCGATCCGTGACGACAACGTCATTGAAACCTGTGACAAGTACGGTATTGCGATGGCGTTTACCGGTCTGCGCCTGTTCCATCACTGAGTTTTCCGCCCCGGACCGGCCGGCCCGGGGCATTCCCGTTTATGCCGATAGCGAACGAAAGGAAAGATGTGGACAATGGATATTCTGGTAGTCGGCGGCGGCGGCCGTGAACATGCGATTGTACGCAAGCTGAAGGAAAGTCCGCGCTGCGGCCGTCTGTACTGTACCCCCGGTAACGGCGGCATCGCGCGGGATGCGCAGTGCTTTGAGACGCCTGCGACCGATATTCCCGGCGTGGTTGCGCTGGCCAGGCGCCTGCAGGTGGACATGGTGTTTGTCGCACCGGATGACCCGCTGGTGGCCGGTATGGTAGATGCTCTTGAGGCGGAGGGGATTGCGGCGTTCGGTCCGCGCAAAAATGCGGCAATTCTTGAGGGCAGCAAGGTGTTTTCCAAGCATCTGATGAAAAAATACGGGATTCCGACCGCACGCTATGAAGTGTTTGATAAGCCGGAGGAAGCGCTCGCCTATATCCGGCAGACGGATCGTTACCCGGCGGTTGTCAAGGCGGATGGCCTGGCACTGGGAAAGGGTGTAATCCTTTGCGATGACTATGACGCTGCGAAAGAGGCGATCCACAGCATCATGGAGGACCGGATTTTCGGCGCCTCCGGCAGCCGGGTAGTCGTTGAAGAATTCCTGACCGGACCGGAGGTTTCGGTGCTGGCCTTTACCGACGGAAAAACCATCCGCCCGATGGTTTCCGCAAAGGATCATAAGCGCGCTTTTGACGGCGATTTGGGACCGAACACCGGCGGTATGGGCACCATCAGTCCGAACCCGTATTATTCTGCGGCGGATGCCGACTGGTGTATGGAGCATATCTTCCAGCCGACCATCGAGGCGATGAACCAGGAAGGCCGTCCGTTCAAGGGCTGTCTGTTCTTCGGCCTGATGCTGACGCCGGATGGCCCAAAGGTGATTGAATATAACTGCCGGTTTGGCGACCCGGAGACGCAGGTGGTACTGCCGCGGCTGCGCACCGACCTGATTGAGATACTGGAGGCGATCCGGGAAGAACGTCTGGCGGCTTTGCCGATCGAATGGGCGGAGGAGGCCTGTGCCTGCGTGGTGATGGCCTCCGGCGGCTATCCGGCGGCATACCGTAAAGGCCTGCCGATTACCGGTCTGGATGCGCAGGGCCAGTGTGCCGATGCCGAGGTGTTTCATGCCGGTACGGCATACCGCGATGGCCGTTTCGTCACCAATGGCGGCCGTGTGTTGGGCATTACCGCCAGGGGAAGCGATGTGGAAGAAGCTCTGCGGCGGGCTTATACGGCGGTGGAGACCATTGACTTTGAAAACGCCCATTATCGCCGGGATATCGGTAAAACGCGGTGATTTTTTCCTTCATTTTTTCAGCCGAAAAGGTTGCCTTTTCGGCTGATAGGTGCTATTCTATACTAGTTTGGTCAATGTTTTTATGGAGGGAAACAGGATGAAAAAGGTATTGAGTACGGTTATGTCGGTGCTGCTGGTAGGGACGCTTTTTATCCAGCAGGTATTTTTGGTTTCAGCTGCCAACGCGCAGATTGAAGTGGAGGTTGACGGAACCAAGACGTATTTTGATACGATCCAGTCCGCGGTCGATTCGGTACAGAACGGCGAAACGGCGGTGATCACTGTGCCGGCCGGAACCTACGCAGAAAAGGTCACTATCAATAATGGCAATGGGGCCAAGCACATCGACCGCAATATCACCCTGCGCGGTGCACAGGTCGGAAACAATGCGGTGAGCCGTCCGGCCGACGCCGAAGAAACGGTGCTTACCGGTGGGATTGAAGTGGGAAATCTTCAGAACAACGATTCTCTGACCATCGATGGTTTTTCCGTGCAGGGAAAGGGCATCAATCTGTTGGGCTGGGGGAATCCCTACAATACGCAGGGGACGGTTGTGATCTAGAATAACCGGATTACCGATATCAAGGATGGTACGGTTTCGGCTATTCATATGAACTGCGATGCCAAGGAGTATATCCGGCAGATTACGATTGCGCAGAATTACATTTCTGATATCGGGGAGCAGGGCAATGCCGCAAACGGAATCTACGTGGTGATCAGCTCTGACCGTCTGGATGTTACGGATAACGTTGTCAACAATGTCAACCATACCTGTGTTCAGCTGGCCAGTGCGCTGATCGATGAAATATACATTGAAGGCAACACGCTGACCAACTGGAATCGTGATGGAGACGGCGGTGCCGGCGCAGGCGGCAGTAACGGCGACGGCATTTATCTGCCGAAAAAAGAACTGAATGTGGTGGAAATCCACGAGAACAGCATTGTCCGGGACGAAACGCTTCCCGGACGTACCGGTTATGCAGCACGGCTGGCCTATTCCGGTACGGCGAAATATGATCTTTCCAACAACTATTGGGGAACGGAAAACTTTTCTCAGGTGATCAGCGGACAGGGGTATGCCAAGCTGACGCCCTATTATACCGACGAAGCTATGGAAACGCCGGTGTCCAGCTATATTGCCAAGCTGAGCTTCAGCTGCTCGGCTCTGATGCTCAACGGTACAGCGGAAAGAAAGCTCAGCCCCTTTCTGACGGTGCTGGGAAATCAGGATAAGAGCGAGACTGTGGAATACCAGTGGCAGACTTCGGATGATGCGATTGTTGCGCTGGAAGAACGTGACGGCGTGATGTACGCGGTGGGGAAGAAGATCGGAACGGCAACCATTACGCTGTCGGCTGTGGATCCGCTCAGCAAAAAGACCGTGACCTGTGCAGTTGAGGTCAAGGTGGGAAATGATCCGGAGGGGATTTCGCTGGAGGACCAGCGCGTGGTCACCGGATCGGAAACCCGGCTGACCGTTAAGGTGAACCCGGAAGGCGCGGAACTGCCAAGTTATTATACCTTTGTGTGGGCTTCGGATAATGAATCGGTTGCATCGGTAGATGAAAACGGTGTGCTGACCGCCGGCAATACGCCGGGAACCGCTGTGATTACCGTTGAGTGCAAGTCTTTCAGTACGGTAAAATATACGGCCACGGCGACCATAACGGTAGTTAATCCGATTCCGATCGAATCGGTTGAGGTGGACGGTGAAGTGACCCTTAAGCCCGGTGAAGAAAAGACGCTGACCGCCGTCATCCATCCGGCGGATACCACCGATGACACCGCGCTTGTGTGGGAATCGTCGGATCCGGCGGTTGTCACGGTGGATGCGGCAGGCAAGGTGACTGCGGTCAAGCCCGGTCAGGCGGAGATCACCGTGACCACTGTAAACGGCAAATCGGCGACCGTGACGGTCAAGGTTCTCGCGGAGTATACTATCACGGCTTCTGCCGGCAAGGGCGGTGTGATTACGCCGTCCGGCGAGGTGAAGGTGACCGAGGGCGATAGCCAGAGTTTCGCTTTCAAGGCGGAAGACGGCTATGAAATTGCGGAAATCAAAGTGGATGGCAAGACGGTGGATGCCACCGACAGCTATACGTTCACTGCTGTTGATGCCGACCACACCATCGAGGTGGCCTTCCGTGCGGTGGAGGATGTGCCGCAGACCGGAGCAGAGCTTCCGCTGACGGCATTTGCTGTACTGCTGGCGGGAATTGCCTGCCTTTTCCTGATGGGAAAAAGCAGAAATAGGACAGCGCACCGCTAAGCTGATGATTGTATAAAAAGAGACCCGATGTTGACATCGGGTCTCTTTTTCTGTGATGAGGGAAGGACAGCATTTGTCCGGGCAAGAACAGGTCAGGCAGTTTACCGCCCGATTGCCCGGAGCACACGGTCCGGATAATTGGAAATAATGCCGTCGGGTTCCAGGGCGATCGCAAAATCAATCGCCTCCGGCGTATCCACCGTCCACACGTTGCAGCCAATCCCCTGACGACGGCAGCCGGCCACCAGCTCGGCATCCATCATGTAAAGATAGGGATGAACGTAATCCGCCCGGAATTCCTTGGCCATCGCCAGCGTATAGTCGAGCGAATATTTGCTCTGCGCGCCGTAAAGCAGTCCGGTGCGCAGTTCAGGCGCTCTGTCCTTGATCTCCCGCAGCCATTCGTGCTGAAAGCTCGAGAGAATCACCCGGCTGCCGCAGGCGAAATCACGGAGAATATGCAGCAGGGTGTGTACCGCTTCACGACGCAGACTGGGTTCCGGCGGCAGTTCTTTGACCTCAATGTTGATGACATCCATCTCCCTGACCAGGTCCAGCAGTTCTTCCAGAACCGGCAAGCGGACAGGCTCGGCGGGACGCGGCTCAAAACGGCAGCCGAAATCGTAGGCCTTCAGCTGCTCAATGGTTTTTTCGGAAACGGAACCCTGCCCATCAGAGGTGCGCTCGAGCGTATTGTCATGGCAGACGGCAAAACGCCCGTCACGAGTATAATGGATGTCGGTTTCGATGCCGTCCGCACCCAGCTCAATCGCTTTCTGGAAGGCCGGTAGCGTGTTTTCCGGCGCATAGCCGGAAGCGCCGCGGTGCGCCTGAACACAAATCGCCATTGTTCTTTCCTCCTCTTTTCAAAACCATCTTTATCTATTGTGAGTATAGCATGCGGCAACCATTGAAACAATATCCCCGGTACGATATTTTGTTGGCTTTTTTTATGATATTTGTCTAACCTCCTGTCCAAACTAGAAGAGAACATAGGCGGGATAAGCAGGGGGGAACAGGGAATGGCGGCGATGCCATGGACACAGCGGGATGTCAGCTGGCTTCAGTTTAATGAGCGGGTGTTGGCTCAGGCCATGCGTGCCGATCGCCCTCTATTGGAGCGCTGCCGGTTTCTGGGGATAACGGCTGAAAATCTGGATGAATTTATCGCGGTGCGTCTGGCAAAGCGGCGGAGCAAGCCGGATACAGCCGAAAAACGGCGTATTGATCTGGTGCTGCAGCGGTCGGTTGAGACTTTTGTATGGCGTCAGCAGGCATGCTGGGAACAGCTCAAAGAGCAGTTGGCCGCCGTCGGAATCCGTCTGCTCAGCGAAAAGCAGTGGGATATCCGACAGCGTCAGGCGACAGCAGAGATTTTTCAAACCCGGATAATGCCTCTGCTGACGCCATTTACGGTGGATGCTGCCCATCCGTTTCCGTATCTGGCCAGCGGACAGCTTGCCATTGCCCTGTTACAGCCGCATAAACCGGAAATGGTCGTTTTGCCGCTGCCGGTATCGCTTCCGCGGCTGTTTTCGCTGCCCTGTGATAACGGTAGGGCGTTTGTTTTGCTGGAAGATGTGGTGCAGCGTTTTCTGTTCGCACGGTTTCCGGAAGAACCGGGAAGGCAGATGACCGTATTTCGTCTGCTGCGAAGCGCGGCCGAAACGCTGCTGCCGGGTGCGGACGATCTGTGCCGTGCGACCCGGGAACTGCTTTCACGCCGGCGCAGCGGTTCGGTCATACGGCTGGAGACAACCGCAGACAAAGGACTGCTGCATACGCTTTTGCTCGGTTATGCAAAAACAGATCCGTCAAATGGAACCGCCGCTTGTCCCCGGCTGGATCTGCGTTTCTGCCGTCAGCTTGCTGACCGCCTGCCGCTGCCAGCCCTTCGCTGGCCGGCATGGCGCTGTGCACCGGCAGAGGATTTCTGGGGAGAAGCGGACCCGTTCGCTGCCATACGGCGGCGTGATCGCTTGGCCTTTCATCCGTTTGAAGATTTTGACTGCGTCCTTCGTTTTCTGCAGCAGGCTGCAGCCGATCCCGCGGTTCGGCTGATTGAACAGACGCTTTACCGTGTCAGTGAGCCGTCATCGGTGGTCGATGCGCTTTGCTGTGCTGCGAAAAGCGGCAAGACGGTAGTGGTTCTGGTGGAATTGCAGGCGCGGTTTGATGAGGCGCACAATCTGCAGGTGGTCAAACGGCTGCTCCATTCCGGCTGCCAGGTGGTATATGGAACGGCTGGGCGTAAGACGCACGCCAAACTTCTGCTGGTGGTTCGGCGGGAGGGGGAAATCCTGCGTCGATATGCGCATATCGGCACCGGAAACTATAATGAAGTAACTGCGCAGCAGTATACCGATATCGGCCTGTTTACTGCGCGGGAAGGCTATACCGCCGATATGGCGGCGGTTTTTGCACATTTGACCGGCAGCAGCCACCTGCCGCCGTTGCGCTCGCTGGTCGCTGCACCGATGGGCCTTCGAGAATTTTTGTATCAGCGTATAGCCGACGAAATCGCGTATGCACAGCAGGGGCGCGCCTGCGGAATTTTTGCGAAGGTCAACGCCCTCACGGACCGTCCGCTGATTGCCCGGCTCTATGCCGCCTCAGCGGCAGGCGTGCCGATTACCCTCGTGGTGCGGGGCGCCTGCTGCCTGCGCGCCGGTGTGCCGGGATTGAGCAGTACCATACGGGTGTACAGCCTAATCGGCCGCCTGCTGGAGCACAGCCGGATTTTTCGGTTCGGTGGTCCTGAACGCGCGCGTTATTATATCGGCAGCGCCGACTGGATGTCCCGCAATCTGGATCGAAGGGTGGAGGTTCTGACGCCGGTGGAGGAGAAACATGCGGTCATGCGTCTGGAACGCTATATAAACAGAATGCTTTCCGATACGGTTAACCGCTGGGAAATGCAGCCGGACGGCCATTATGCCAGGGTGGCGCCGGACGGGAAAAATGTAGACAGTCAGTGTGAAAACAGAATTCCGGATGATTTGAAAAACGAATTTTCTATACTGATTGATAACAATATCAAATGTTAAAATAAATTTGCATGCGCTTAGGGAAAAATACCATGCGGCGACAATAATTTATAATTGATTTTTTGAAATAAGGTGATATAATAAGAATGTTATATAGCTTTATTCAGTGTCAGGGGGACGTCTTGTGAACAAAGCAGGTGTCTTTCTGCGCTTTTTGTGCTGCCGGCGGGCTTGTACGCCGGGGACCATCTCCGTGAAGCGGGGGCATTAAGCTTAGGGAGTGGAACAACATTTTGGAAAAATATATCATCCGGGGCGGCAATCGCCTCACTGGTGACGTGGAAATCAGTGGAGCCAAAAACGCAGCGGTTGCAATCCTGCCTGCGGTTATTCTGGCAGACGGCATCTGCCGCATAGAAAATATCCCCAATATCGCCGACGTGGCGACCACGCTGGATATTCTGGCCAGCCTTGGTGCAAAGATTCATCCGATTGACCGCAATACGGTCGATATTGATCCGCGCAGTCTGGTTACTCATGTTGTGCCGCACGATCTGGCCCGGCATATGCGGGCATCGTATTATTTTATCGGTGCACTGCTGGGGCGCTTTGGAACAGCGCGGGTGTCGATGCCCGGAGGTTGTAATTTCGGCGTCCGGCCGATTGATCAGCATCTCAAGGGGTTTACGGCGCTTGGTGCCAATGTATCCCCGATGGAGCACGGTATGATAGAGGTGGTGGCGCCGAGGCTTACCGGCAGTTCCATTTATCTCGATGTGGTTTCGGTCGGGGCGACGGTAAACATTATACTCGCAGCAGTCAAAGCGCGCGGCACCACCATTATTGAGAATGCAGCCAAGGAACCGCATATTGTGGATCTGGCTAATTTCCTCAACTCGATGGGGGCCGATATCCGCGGCGCCGGTACGGATGTGATCAAGATCCGGGGCGTATCCCGGCTGTATGGCACCACCTATTCGATCATTCCGGATCAGATCGAAGCGGGAACCTATATGATGGCGGCTGCGGCGACCGGCGGCGACGTTATGGTGCGCAGCGTAATCCCGAAGCATCTGGAATCCATCACGGCAAAGCTGCTGGAAATGGGTGTCGAGGTGGAGGAATACGACGATTATGTCCGGGTATGCAGTTCGGGGCGGCTGATGCACTGCAACGTCAAGACCATGCCGCACCCGGGTTTTCCCACCGATATGCAGCCGCAGGCGGCGGTGCTGCTGTCGATGGCGGAGGGGACAAGCATCGTGACCGAAGGTATCTGGGATAACCGGTTCCGTTATGTGGATGAACTTCGCCGGATGGGCGCGCAGATCCAGGTTGACGGTAAGGTGGCGGTTGTGCAGGGGGTAACCGAACTCACGGCCGCACCGGTCAAAGCGGTGGATTTGCGCGCGGGTGCGGCGATGGTGATCGCAGCGCTGTCGGCGCGCGGAACGACTGAGATTGAGGATGTCTATCACATCGAGCGCGGTTATGAAAACATTGTTGAAAAGCTTACGGCACTCGGTGCAGATATTTGCTGTGTGGATGAGCCGGACGGCTTGCTGCGTCAGGCACGCTGATTCATGACACGGTATAAACGACTTGAGCGGGCGGGGCAGACTTGCCCCGCCGTTTTTGGTCAGGCGGCGTGTGCCGCCGGGAGGTAGTTATGGCGCGATATTGTCCGCTGTTCAGCGGCAGCAGCGGAAACTGTACCTATATCGGTACGGCAGAGGGCGGTATACTGGTGGATGCCGGCGTGAGTGCGAAGCGGATTGAAACCGCGCTGCGAGAACGGGATATTGAACCGCATTCCATTGAGGCGGTTTTTGTTACCCATGAGCACATCGATCATATCAGCGGTCTGCGGCTGCTGACTAAGCGCTATGGCTGGCGGGTTTACGCGTCGTGCGGCACCCTTGAGGCCATTGCGGATACGCGGCCGCTTGAGCCGCAGACGGTCTGCGAAGTCATTGGAGAAACGGGTGTGTGTGCGGCGGGAATGGAAATCCAGCCCTTTGCCACGTCCCACGACAGCCGGGAGAGCCTTGGCTTCCGCATCACCCTTCCGGGTGGGCGCCGGGTGGCGGTGGCGACCGACACCGGTGTAATGACCGATACGGTGCGCGCGGCGCTGTCCGGCTGCGATCTGGTACATATCGAATCGAACCACGATGTGCGGATGCTGGAAAACGGACCGTATCCGTATTATCTCAAGCGCCGGATTCTGGCGGATACGGGCCATCTTTCGAACGATGCATGCGCGGCGGAGCTGACCGCTCTTGCACAAAACGGGACAACCCGTTTTGTGCTGGCGCATCTGAGCCGGGAGAACAATCTGCCGGAGATCGCCTATATGACCGCTCAGGCGGCACTTTGCGGCGCGGGGATGCAGGAAAATATCGATTTTCTGCTGCAGGTGGCGCCGCGCGGTGCCGAGGCGCCGGTCACGCTGTTTTGACATCACGCAGAGGAAAGGATCAACCGGATTTTATGCTGAACATAACGGTGCTTTGTGTGGGAAAATGCAAGGAAGCCTACTGGCGTGAGGCTTGTGCAGAGTACGTCAAGCGCCTGTCGGCTTTCTGTCGGCTTTCGGTGACGGAGGTTGAGGAAGAGCGCCTGCCGGAGCGCCCGTCGCAGGCGCAGATTGATGCGTGCCTTGCCGCGGAGGGAAAGCGTCTGTTGGACAGAGTGCCGCCCGGTGCAGCGGTAGTGGCGCTGTGTATTGAAGGCAAACCCATGACCTCGCCGGCGTTTTCCGCCTTGCTGGAGGAATATGCCCTCCGCGGGATCAGCCATGTGGCGCTGGTGATCGGCGGCTCCTGGGGGCTGTCGGATGAAGTGAAAAACGCGGCAAAGGTGAAGCTGTCGTTTTCGCCGATGACCTTTCCGCACCAGCTGGCGCGGGTCATGCTGCTCGAACAGGTCTACCGTGCGATGCAGATTTCATCCGGCGGCAAATATCATAAATAACGAATGTTAAAACTCCCCTGCGGTGTGAACCGCAGGGGAGTTTTTTATGCTTTTGCCGGGGCTTGTTCTGCCGTTCCGGCGGTAAAGGTGAAGACACCGTTTTCACAGTCGACAGCGACGGTATCGCCGGCCTGGAAGCGCCCTTCGAGCAGCTGCTCAGCCAGAGCGTCTTCAATTTTGGTCTGGATGGCACGCCGGAGCGGCCGTGCGCCGTAAACCGGATCGAAGCCTTCCTTGGCGATTTCCTCCACGGCGGCCGGACGTACCTCGAGCTTCATGTCCATATCGGCCAGCCGTTTGTCAAGCTGCCGCATCATGCGCCGGGCAATTTCCTGAATATCCGGTTCGGTGAGCTGACGGAAGACAATGATATCGTCCACCCGGTTGAGGAATTCGGGGCGGAAAGCGCGCTTGAGCTCACCCATAACGTTGTCACGGATACGGGACTGATCCGCTTCGCCGTCCGAAACGCTGGCAAAACCCATCGAATGCTTTTCGGTGATCAGCCGGGCGCCGACGTTGGAGGTCATGATGATGACCGTGTTGCGGAAGTCCACCCGCCGTCCCTGTGCATCGGTGAGAATACCGTCCTCCAGAATCTGCAAAAGCAGGTTGAAGACATCCGGATGAGCTTTTTCGATCTCGTCGAACAGTACCACCGAATAAGGCTTGCGCCGGATTTTTTCGGTCAGCTGACCGCCTTCGTCGTAGCCGACATAGCCCGGAGGCGAGCCGACCATGCGGGAGACGGTGTGCTTCTCCATATACTCGGACATGTCCAGCCGGATAATGGCATTTTCGTCGCCGAACATCGCTTCCGCCAGTGCCTTGCACAATTCGGTCTTGCCGACGCCGGTGGGGCCGAGGAAAATGAATGAGCCGATCGGCCGTTTGGGATCCTTCAGCCCTACGCGTCCGCGCCGGATAGCGCGTGCAACCGCGCTGACTGCTTCATTCTGGCCGACGATCCGTTCGTGCAGGATGTCTTCCATTTTCAGCAGCCGCTGGCCTTCTGCTTCGGTGAGCTGCACGACCGGCACACCGGTCCAGCTGGAGACAATTTCCGCAATTTCCTTTTCGGATACCGCGCCGGTGATGCCGGCGTTTTTCTCCTGCCACTGTTCCTTGAGTTCGGCGAGCCTGGCGGCGGTTTCCTTTTCTTCGTCCCGCAGCCGCGCCGCACGTTCGAAATCCTGTTCGTTGACAGCGGCTTTTTTCTCTTCGGCCAGCCGCTTGGCCTCGTCTTCCAGCGCCTTCATGTCCGGAGGCGCCGTAAAGGCGCGCAGACGCACGCGGGAAGCCGCTTCGTCGATCAGGTCGATCGCTTTGTCCGGCAGATACCGGTCGGCGATGTATCGGATAGACAACTGCACCGCCGCTTCGATGGCCTCATCGGTGATCTTGACCTTGTGGTGCGCCTCATACCGGTCGCGCAGTCCTTTAAGGATCTGCACCGATTCCTCGGCCGTTGGCTCGCCGACCGTCACCGGCTGAAACCGGCGTTCGAGCGCCGCGTCCTTTTCGATGTGCTTGCGGTATTCGTCAAGTGTCGTCGCACCGATGATCTGCAGCTCGCCCCGCGCCAGAGACGGTTTGAGGATGTTGGCGGCGTCCACCGCGCCTTCAGCCGCTCCCGCACCGATCAGAGTGTGGATTTCATCAATGAACAGGATCACATCACCGGCCTTGATCACTTCGTCGATGGCGTTTTTGATCCGTTCTTCGAAGTCGCCGCGGTATTTGGTGCCGGCGACCATGCCGGTCAGATCAAGGGTAACCACCCGTTTGCCGCGCAGCAGCTCCGGCACTTCGTCGGCGGCGATTTTCTGCGCCAGACCTTCGGCGACCGCCGTTTTGCCTACACCCGGCTCGCCGATCAGACAGGGATTGTTTTTGGTCCGGCGGGAAAGGATCTGGATCACGCGCTCAATTTCCGGTCCGCGGCCGATGACGGGATCCAGCTTGCCTTCCTTGGCCATCGCCGTCAGATCGCGGCCGAACTGGTCGAGGGTAGGGGTCTTGCTGCTGCCGCGCGCAGCCGTTTTACCGCCGCGGACGCCGTCCGCCGCCGAAGGCTGCAGTGTACCGCTGCCGATGGCCTTGGCAATGTCGGCGTACAATTCCTCCGGCCGGGCGCCGAGCGCCTCCAGCAGCCGTACCGCCACGCTGTTTTCGTCGTGCAGCACCGCCGCCAGAACGTGTTCGGTGCCGACATAGCCGTGCTGCATGGCACTGGCCTCGGCGAGCGCCATTTCCATCGCCTTTTTGGCGCGCGGCGTGAAATCCTCCGGGGTCAGGCGGCTGAAGTTCCCGCTCGATTCCGCTTCAATGATTTTGTCGAGATACTGCGCCGCTGTCACGCCGCGGGCACCGAGCACCGAGGCGGCAACGCCGGTGCCCTCGCGCAGCAGGCCGAGCACAATATGCTCGGTGCCGATATAGGTATGCCCAAGCTCTTGGGCAGCCTCAACCGCAAGATTGAGCGCTGTGTTGGCTTTTTCGGTAAATCCTTTGAAACGATACATAAATGCTCCTCCTTTTCCTGGGGGAAAGTCATGCCTGACCGGTGAGCGCCGGTGTCAGCCGCGCGCGCACAATGCGCGCGCGCAGGGCGTCCCGCTGTGCAGGTTCCAGCTCTTCGCCGGCATCCGCCATCAGGGTGGCGGGCTGGACGTCGTTGATCAGTCCGCCGATCACGTCGAGATTCACACCTTCCAGACAACCGAGCGATACCCCCACCCGCAGGTTGGATATCAGTGCCATAAACTCATCGCCGGTGAGCAGCCGGGCTGTGCACAGGATGCCCAGCGACCGCCAGACGCGGTCCTCAAACCGGCTGTCTTTTTTCAATTGCTCGCGCGCCGCGCGTTCCTCGCGGATGATTTGTGCCGCGATGCCCTTGAGATTCTCGATGGCAGCCTGCTCGGAGATGCCGAGACTGACCTGATTCGATAGCTGATAGATAGCCCCTTCCGACCGGCTCCCTTCGCCGTAAAGCCCGCGGATGGTAAGGCCAAGCTTGGCCACCGTGTTGGCCAGCTGCTGCAGCGCACCGCGCTCCTGTAAGGCGGGCAGATGCAGCATCAGGGAAGCCCGCATGCCGGTGCCGAGGTTAGTCGGGCACTGGGTCAGATAGCCGAGCCGGTCGTCAAAGGCAAAATGCAGCTCTTCATCCAGCCGGGTGTCCAGCTCATCGGCCAGACGGTACGCCTCATCAGGCGCCATGCCAGGGAACATCACCTGCAGCCGCAGATGGTCCTCTTCGTTGAGCATCAGGCTCACCGCTTCGTCCTCCGACAGCAGCAGGGCGCTGCCCTTGCCGCTGCGGGCAAATTCCGGGCTGATCAGGTGACGCTCCACTAAACTCATCGCCCGCAGCGGCGGCAGATTTTCCATTGGCATGGCCGTCAGTGTGCCGATACCGTCGACTGTGCCGGCTGCCGTTTTGGCTGCAGCGGTGATGGTGTCCACCAGCCGTGCTTTCTGTTCATCGTCCATGCTGGCGGGGAAGGGATAGCCGCGCAGATTGCGGGCCAGACGAATCCGGGTGCTGATGACCACGTCGCCCTCCGGACCGCTTTTGCGATACCATTGCTTATTTGTCGTCATCGCTGTCCGCCTCCTTTGTGCACTGGCTTTCCAACTCATGGATACGATCACGCAGTGCGGCGCATTGTTCGTACTCCTGCCGCATGATGCAGTCGCTCAGCTGTTTACGCAGCTGCTCGATTTCACGTTCCCGCCGGCCGTTTTCACTGCCCTCCGCCGGTATTTTCCCGGTATGGCGCGTCTTGCCGTGGATCCGCTGGATCGAAGGCAGAAGCCGGTCGTAAAAGGTGGTGTAGCACTCCGGGCAGCCCGCGCGGCCGGACTGAGCGATTTCGCTAAAGGTGCGCCCGCAGCCCTTACAGTGTACGGTGTCCGCCTGCTGGCGCAGTGACGGTTCAGCAAAAAGGCTTCCCCAGAAGTCGCCGAGATCGAACCCGCCGAGTACACCGCCGAGTCCCTGCTTGGCTGCGCAGTCCGCGCATAGATGAAGTTCGGTGGTTTTTCCGTTGATGGTCTTTTTCAAAAAGGTGGTAGCGGGCTTTTTTCCGCATCCCTGACAGGTCATAAACGATCCGTCCTTTCTCTGTAAATTTTCCGTGTTTTGGGGCTATGTGTTCTGCATCATGACCGCGGTGAGCATCTGCTTGAGCAGGGCAGCCCGCAGCCGGTCGCGCAGGGGTGCTGGTACATCGCGGTAAGCACTATCGGATACCGCCGCATGCATAACCCGCGCTGTGGTGTCGGTCAGTGCGCCGAGCGCTGTGAGGTTATCCAGAATCGCGGCTGCTGCTGCCGGCACCAGCTGGTCGCCGATGGCGTTAACGGTGTGCATGAGCACCGAAGCGGCCGATTGAAAACGGATACGCCGTACCCGGATGTATCCGCCGCCGCCGCGCCGGCTTTCCACAAGATATCCCTGTTCCGGTGTGAAGCGGGAAGACAGCACATAGCTGATCTGACTGGGCACGCATCCCAGTTTTTCGGCCAGTTCATTGCGCTGCAGCTCGGCGGAACCGTTGTCAGCCTGATCCAGCATGTGCTGAATATAGGCGCTGATGGCATCGCTCATTCCCATATGGATTGCCCCCTTTCTCTTCGGCGGCGGACAGGATTGGCCTGTCGTATGCCTGCAATCGGGGAAATACGATTTTGACCTTCATTGACCTTACTATACCGTATAGGTCAATGAAAGTCAAAGTCAAAGAAAGACTAATGCGCTTTCTTTATGCTTTTGGCTGCCGTTTGTCTTTTGTTTTTGCGGAATATCTCGCGGATACGCCGTTTTTCAAAACGTTTTTTCGATCGCTGTGCGGTCGGGTATGTTCTTCGCCGAATAGCGCCGATGGCAGCAGTTCGCGGGAAAATTCGCTGTTTCCTGAGAACTGCGGAGCAAAATGACGATGTACCATAAAGCCGCCTCCTTTGGAATCGGAAAAATCCCGACGCTGTACCTTTACCTTAATAGTATACGCCGCCGGTTTGTCCGGCATACAGAAGGAAACAGAAAAACCGTGTAGCACAATACGGGCCGATCACATAGTATGGGGTGTAAGCAAAGAAAGGAGGCGACCACGAGATGTGTCTGAGAAACCTCTTTGGCGGCGCGAACTGCTGCAGCTGGTTCATGTTTGTCATCATTCTCCTTCTCCTGTGCGATAATGATGACTGCGGTTGTGCCCGGGACAACGATTGCGGCTGCGGTTGCTGAGCCGAGTCCCGTTCTTCGGAGGGCGCGTTCCCAACATATCGGATGGGGGAGGTGAAACCATATGTGTCTGCGGAACCTGTTTTGCGGCGGTGACTGCACCTGGCTGCTGTTCATCATCGTGCTGATCCTGCTGGCGGATAACCGTGATTGCGACAATGGCTGCGGCGTGGCGAATAGCGGTTGTGGCTGTGGCTGCTGATCGTTTGAATGCATAAAAATGCCCGGCATCACCAAGGTGATGCCGGGCATTTTCCTGAATAGCGGTTGACAGCTCTGCGATTGAGGCGATATAATAAGAAAAATGAAAATTTCGCGAAAAGCGATGCGGGGTAAGGATGAAAAAGGAAGCCATTCATATGCGTGATCCTTTTGTGCTCGTGCATGAAGGGATATATTATCTGTATGGTTCAAAAGGGATGATCAGTTCCCAATACCCGCCGGGCTTCGATGTATACTGCTGCGAAACCCTGGACGGCGACTGGGAGGGTCCTTTTCCAGCCTTTTCGCCGCAGGAGGATTTCTGGGGCTACCACGGCCATTACTGGGCGCCGGAGGTGCATGTCTATCGCGGCCGGTTTTATATGCTGGCCACCTTCAGCGCTGCTTGGAGACCCAAGGGTACACAGATCCTGGCGGCAGACAGTCCGCTGGGGCCGTTTTTGCCGCACAGCGACGGACCGCTGACGCCGGCCGATCAGGAATGCCTGGACGGCACGCTGTACATATCCCGGGATGGCAGACCGTTCATGGTGTATTGCCATGAATGGTGTCAGATTCATGACGGGGCGGTCTGCGCGGTGCCGCTGACGGAGGATCTGCGTGCCGCGGCGGGGGAGCCGTTTGTGCTTTTTCACGCTTCCGAACCGGCATGGGCGGATCATACCAGCGGAAACTACGTCACCGACGGCCCGTATCTCCACCGCACGCCGGATGGCAGCCTGCTGATGCTGTGGTCCTCGCTGGATCATAATTTTACAAATTATGTGCAGGCGGTATCCCGTACAGATAATGGGGAGCTCGACGGAACGTGGCATCATGATCCGCAGCTGCTTTTTGCGCGGGACGGCGGGCATGGGATGCTGTTCCGCGATAAGGCCGGACAGCTCAATCTGATTCTGCACCGCCCCAATAATGACCCGATGGAACGGCCGTATCGGATTCCGCTGAAGGAAACGGCAGATGGCCTGCAATTGTATGACGAACGCTGAGGAGGAAGGAAAAATGCAAGACGACAACCGCAATGGCATTCCCGATGTTCTGGAAGATTCAGAACCGTTTACCCTGACCGAACGCAGACGCTGGCTGTTTTTCGGTTTGCCCTTTACTTTTACGACCTATACGCTGACCGAGCGGAAGCTGGTGCTCAAAACCGGACTGCTGACTACGATTGAGGACGACATCCTGCTGTATCGCGTGCGGGATACGTCGCTGCGCCGCACCTTCTGGCAGAAGCTGTTTCGGCTGGGCAGCATCTTGGTAGCATCGTCGGATCAAAGCCGGCCCGAGCTGGTGATCAAAAACATCCGCGGCGTCCGGGAGTTCAAGGAGGCGCTCGACGAACAGGTGGAGAAAGAGCGGGTGCGTATGCGCTTTCGTACCGGGGAATATATCGGTACGGAATCCGGTGAGGATTATCCGCTGGACGAAGGACTTTAAAAACCGGGGCAGCTGTTGCTGCCCCGGTTTTCTATTCGTTTCCCTTTACGCCGACACGCATGCGATAGCCAAAATAAATGGTGCGTTTCCCGTCGCCGAAATGCGCCAGAATCATCTGTTTGAAATGCTCCAGGGCATTTTCGATCAATTCCGGATGCCGCTTCAGGATGGCCTGAAGGCTGCCCTGACTCAGGGCAAGCTGGATAAAGCGCTGTGCATCGCAGGCTTCGGGATTCGCAAACACCAGTTCCCGAACAAATGCAAAACAGCCGCATTCGCGGATGTTTTGCAGATGCTTTTCCTTTTCCCAGCGGGTGAAGGTGCTGCGGATATCGGGGTGTCCGGTTTCAATATCCCTTACCTGAGCAAAAAGCGCCTGATAGGCTTTTTCCGCCTCATAGCCGCACATCGGCGGCCAGTCGCAGTCCACCGTGGCGAAAACGCCGCCCGGAGCCAGCAGGCGATGGACTTCCCTGAGCGTAGAAACAGGCTCCATCCAGTGGAACGACTGTGAGCAGACGATGGCGTCGGCAATCCCATCCGCCAGGCCGGTGTCGTGCGCAAACGCCTGACGGAAGCGAATGCCCTCCCCAGCCTTTTTCTGTGCGATGCCGAGCATATCTGCACTCGGCTCGATGCCGATTACCTGTCGGCATTCCCCGATCCACGCCGCAGTGGAAAGACCGGTGCCGCAGCCGAGATCCACAACGGTATCGGGAGCATGTCCGAGATACCGCCGGATTACCTCCCGTGGAAAGGCCGGCAGATGCGGCCGTGCCTGATCGTAAATATCGGCAAATCCGGTAAAGCGTTCAGCGTTGCTGTTCATAAAGCCTCATCTCTTTTTTGTGTTTATCGTTATCATACCACAAGAACAGCGCTTGGACAATCATCCGGACAAAAAAGGAACCCGGATGAGTGGAGTAGGCATTCATCCGGGTTTTTTTATTGCAAATCGGTGCTGTTGATTTAGGTGCTCAGCGGACTGTCATCACACGCAGTCCGGGCTCCACCAGATGTACAGGTAGCAATCGTCACCGTTTACGGGATGGAACTGCAGCCGGGCATAGTTCAGGCCCTGTTCCTTGACGGTGTTCGGGAAATAATATGCTGCGCCGAGCGGCAGATTCTTGGGAGTACCGTAGGTGCAGGCCTTCTCAGTGACATAGGGAAGACTATCGGTTCCCTTGATATACACTTTCGCAATGTCGGTGTCGGACTTCATGTTATAGGCATAGCACGAAGTATAGTCCAGCTTTGCCCGGTATTCGGTGTCCACGGCGATAATACTCATACCGTCGGCCTCGAATTCGAACAGTGTGTCGCTGATGTTGCCGGTGCGGGTGGTCACAGCAGCCCCGGTGGTGATCATCAAAGCGGACAGCAGGGTGAAGATAAACACCAGAGCGCCGGGAATTTTCGCCCACGCGGGCATTTTGTGAGATTTAAGCATTGGTTGAAAATCCTCCTCTTATGTGATGATTAGGTAAAACTGGACAGCACCGATTTGAATAAACAGGTATGGATCAGTCGCCGCACGCAATGGATTGCTTGACCGGGTAAAGCGAGTAGGTGAGCAGATAGTCCCGTTGTTCCACCTGCGTCCACTGAGACGGGCGATACTGACCGGACAGCATGTGAAAGGGGAGCTTCATCGTCATCGATTCCCCGGGCTCGAGTAAGGGAGACAAACTGGCCTTTGTGTTCTCCTGGTTCAGGACCATAAATGCCGCCAGGTTGATGCCGTTTTTCCATGCCTGGGATTCCAGAATAAAATTGTAAATGTCGATTTGTTCGGTCTGGCTGCCGTTGTTTTTTACCTGAAAATCCAGCACAAGGCATTTGATATCCAAACCCTCCTGAAGCTCCTGCGCAAACAGGCTGGCGATTTCGTTCTCTTCTAAAAAGCGGCTGCCGGTTACGGTTAGGGAAAAATTGCCGTATGGAGCCTCCTGTCCGGGCGTGTAGATGACCGTTTCGGCCGCCGGATAACGCTGATTGAGCCGGACAATGCGCACACCTGCCAGTACAAGCAGGATACAGGCTGCTGCGGCGATTGCCGCCTTGGCGATTTTGTTCATTTCGCATCCTCCTGTTTGACATCTGCTGCGGGAAAATAGCGGTCTGTCAGCCGGCCGCTTTCCAGACAAAATACCTCGTCGGCAAGAGCGTCCAGTTCCGCTTTGTCGTGACAGGAGAGGAGGATCAGGGTGCCGCGCTTTTTCTCTTCACGCAGAATATTGCCGACGGCAGCGGCACTTTTTTCGTCCAGTGCATTGAACGGCTCATCCAGCAGGATAACCTCCGGCTTTTCCATGATGGCGGCCGCGATGCCGAGTTTCTGCTTCATTCCGAGCGAGTACTTTTTGAATTTTTTGCGGTCATCCGGATCCAGTGAAAGCGCAGTCATGACGGAACGGATTTGGTCGTCACCGATTTTCTGCTGGATACCGGCGAGAAAGCGAAGATTTTTGATTCCGCTGTAACCGGCAATGAAGCCGGGAGACTCGATCAGCGCCCCGATGCTCCGTGGGAAGGCGATATCTTTTCCAAGACGCTCTCCATCGATGAGGATTTCCCCCTCTGAAGGATGGATGAGGCCGCATATTGCCCGGATCAGCATCGTTTTTCCGGATCCGTTTTTTCCCCACAGTCCGTAAATCTTTCCTCGCTCCATTTCCAGTGAGAGGTTCTGCAGAATTGCCGTTCTGGCAATGGTTTTGGATAGGTTTTGAATTTCTAGATACATTCGTGGGACCTCCTGCTAATCATGGTGTAAATAAAGGTCAAGCCGGACGATTTTTCGGCAGCCGGCGCAAAGGGAGAAACACAGGGCGAGCAGGAAAAAAAGAAAAATTCTGTCCCCGCCCAGATTTCCCCGCAGGCTGCGTGCGGGCATAAGATAGTTGCCGGGAAGCCACCATACGGTTTTGAATATGGCGGATACCGTCACGGCAGTGACGGCGAGCAGGCCAAACAGCGGCCGGGTCAGCATTGCCAGGGTAATCTGGAACAAGGAAAGGCTGATGGAGGCGAGAAGCGGAAGCAATAGCGTATGCACAAGCATCCTTCCGAATGGGATGCCGGCAACGGCAGCGGAGGAGAAATACTGCTGGATTTCCCGCTGAGGCAGGAGATCGGGCGTCATGCCGAAAAAAAGGAAAAGCCAGGGAACCCCCAGAATGAGCAGATAAAAAAGCAAGCAGCTGACCGCGGTCCAGATGCATTTGCTGATCCACCAGGCGCAGCGGCTGCCGCATCGCGGCCATAGCTGGACACCGATTTCCAGAAGATCCCGCTGCGGGTAGCTGCCGATCAGGCAGGCGAGATAGAGATGCAGCAGAAGCCAAACGAGGTTGGGAACAAAATTTTGGTCGCCGGGGACAAACTCCGGCATGCCATGAAGCAGGTAAAATACATAGTCACCATAGGTCAGGTGAGGCTCAAGCTGCAGATATTCGGCTGTGCTAAGGCTGTGATGCCGCATGGTCAGCTGCAGACAGGCGATCAGCACGATGCCGATGCCGCCAAGCCAGAACAGTGCCTGCCGGCGAAGGCCGTGGGTGAGATCGCAGCGCAGGCAGCGGTGCAGACCTTTTGTAAAACGCATGGGTACTCCTCTCCTGGTTATGCCGGCAATTCGGAAAATGTACCGGCGGCAGTAAGCGGGGCAAAAAGTGGAATAAAAAGACCTTTGTAGGGGGCATTTCTTCGCGCAAATAAGGAGCCGCCACAAACCAGCATTCTGCAGCAGCCCCTTGGATTACGCGGATCAGGCCGCATGGAGAAAGGGGAAAACAGCCGGACTCAGAAAATATCCTCGCGGGCCCCCTTGACAATGAAGCCGTATTGTGTAAACAGAATCAGCAGGATGCACTCGACAAAAATGGCGACCAGCGTGTTGCCAGGATAAGAAGGATCGAGCAGATTGATCGGCTGCCAGTCGGCCAGGCCGATCAACTGAAAGATGGCACAGGCGGTAAGATACAGCAGAAACGGAGTGAGAACCACCAGAAAGCGGTAACCGGCAAAATAGCTGGAAATTAAAGAGATGGTGGCCAGCAGTCCACAGAACACAAAGATGATCAGAAAATACACGCCAACATACAGCAGAGGCAGATTAAAAAAGAGATGCGGAAAGGTACTCGCTTCCCCGATGGAACTGGTGAAGGCGGATGCCTCCGGATGCATTGCCGGCAGAACGAGGCAGCTGAGCAGAAAGTTAAGCAGGAAGGGAATTGTCGTCACCGTTCCGCCGGAGAGGAAGGTTGCGGTATACTTGGCGATATAATAATGCCTGCGATTGGTACGGATACAGATATTCTGGATAAAACCGCTGCCGGCGTCGGTAAAAAAGGTGTCTGCATGCGGCAGTACGGCGATAATCGGCAGGATCAGAAACAGCAGATACGCGGGGATGGCGGTCGTATCGCTGCCGATCCAGGAGGTATACAGCCAACCGGGATACATCATGGGCTTGTTCATCGCGACATACTCTTCCAGCGTGACCGAAACCGGCAGTACAAACAACGCCCAATGGACCACTGCAATGAGACATCCAATGATAAGGGCAAGGACAAAGCCGGTACTGGTGAAGGCACGGCGCAGTTCAATTTTCATCATACGTTTCATCAGGTTTCCTCCAAAAACGAATTCAGATGGATTTTAGCGATCCGCGCAGACATAAGGTTTTTTATATTCGCCTTTTTTCCCAACGGCACGGTATAAAGGTACCATTTTCTGGATTTGGTCAGATAGCGGTCCGGAAGAAGAAAACGCCACACCGGATCGTGATCGGATGCCGCAATCGGGCGTCCGACTGCGGCGGCCTTTCCGCACAGCAGCGGAAAGCGACCGATGCGCAAAAGGAGATCACCGTCTGCGGCAATACAGCCGGTACATCCCGCGGCAGAGAAAAGTGCAATATATACGTAGGAATAGGAATCAGGTGCATCCTTTTGCTCTTGGACATCCGCTTCTGCAGCAGAGAGAAATTTTGGATTTTGTTGTTTGGCTATGTGAATATATTTCACATAGCAGGCGCACTTTTTCCGACTCGGCACCTGCGCCTTTCTGCTGCAGCACGGTTTTTGGCTTGAGCTAGTAGGCAGCACTTCGTGGAAAGGGTTACTGCCGATGAAAAGATGGAGAATTTTGTCGGCAAGTAAAAAATGGTGGTTGACAATAATGGTGATAAGAACAGCGAATAGGGGAAGCAGCAGCCAAAGCAGATACCGCATTCTATTCGCTTCCCTTCCGCATTCATTTTGGCAGAGCCTGTTTGACAATGTGAGCCGCACCGCTGTCGTCGATCCGGACGGTATAATCCGGGTGGTAATCGGTAATGGGGTTGTAGTTGCCGTCAATGGGCTGCCCATCCAGAGACTGCAGCAGTATGGTGCCGTTGTCGGTATATTCAATAATACAGCTGAGGAGAATTTCGCCGTCGTTAGCGCTGACAATTGCATAGTAGTGGAAGGCTTCGTTCTGCCAGAGGCGTATCTGCCATATAGCCTGTTCGGGAAAAATCTGTGAATCGACAAAGTTGGCATAACCATTCCAAACGCTGTCCTTAGGCAGGGAAAATTGCGGTATGACCCGTTCCAGTGCACTTTCCGCCTGCAGCATGTTGGAGTTCGGTCCGGATGATGCTGCGATGCCGTTCATGAAGGGAGCGGCGTGTACAGATTCGGTAACGGTGAGCGGGGCGAGGTTCAGCAATCTGGGGGAAAAGGATGGCGTTCAGAATGAATACGGCAGCAAAAATCAGGGCAGTCAGGAAATTATTGAGTCTGCAGTTTTTTAACATGTCGTTTTATCCTTTCGCAATCGTCGGCCGCTGTGTACCCGGTATATGGCGGGTACTGAACGACAGACGGAGTCCACGCAGGTGCTCTCTGACCGGCTGACCGGCGGATAACACTATACGTTCCGGATATTGTGAAGTTGCTACCAAGTTGTTATGAAGTTGTAAAAACGACATAAACCGACGTTCCTCGATGAAGCTGTGAACGGATTTCGAGGGATGCACCGTGCAGCTGAATGATTCGCGAGACGATGTACATGCCAAGGCCCGCGCCGCCATTGGCGCGGGAACGGGACTTATCCACGCGGTAAAACGGTTCGGTGATCTTGGCGATATCCTCCTGTGCCATACCGCAGCCCTGATCCTCCACGACGAGGGTAACATCGGGGTTGCTGTAAGCGCGGATAGTAATAATACCGCCTGGCTGGGAAGCCCGTGCCGCGTTTTCCACAAGGTTGATCAGCAGGGAAAGCAGGAGGGCTTCGTCTGCGTTAATGGTTTCGATCCGTAGGTCGGTTTCCAAAGTAAGTCCGCGCTGCTTGAGTTTTTCATCCATGAGGGTATGCAGGGATTGCATCAGGGGCGAAAGGTTCACAGGAGCCAAAATGAGGCTGTCGTGCTCGAGCAGGGTGATATCCATCAGCTTTCCGGAAAGCTCCTGAAGACGGCGTGCCGCGTCATACAAATGGCCAGTGGCAATAAGACGTTCCTGTTCGCTGCACTTGGCGTCTCGCAGAAAAGCAGTATAACCCAGAATCGCGGTCAGCGGCGTTTTCATTTCGTGTGCCCAGTTTTCAATAAATTGCTGCTTGTTTTCTACCTCACGCGTCATCTGCTGAATTTTTTCCTCCACCGAATCGGCCATTTTGTCAAACGTACATCCCAGCTCGCCCAGTTCGTCCTTCCGCCGGAAATGTACCCGCTTATTGTAGGCACCGCCGGCGATTTCGCTGGTAATCGTGTTAAGCTGCCGGATGGGCAGGGTCATGTGTTTGAGCAGTATGTAGATGGAAGTCCCCAGCACAAGGCATACCGCAAAGTTGATGATGATAAAAATGTGGATAACGTGAGTCTGGAATTCCCGTATGTGGGAAATATCACGGGTGTAGACGAAAGACAGATGGGGATAATCCGGCACTAGAGAGGAGACGCAGAGATATCGGTTGTCATCTTCGGACAGCTCAGAAATTTTCTGCTCGTTGATATCCTCCAGGCGGAGAAGTTCCGGCTGGATGGCAGGGGCATTGGAATAGACCAGCCGATCGCCATTATACAGCGATAAGGAAACCCCTTGCGATGAGTAATACTTCGCAAGGGGTTCAACGGCATCATGGAGATGTTCCGGATCCTCCGAAGCGCCGGTATACAATTTTTCTGCGTTGGCAATGCTGCCGTTGATGGAGGAAAGGATGAGGCTCTGCTCGCGCAGAGCGCTGTCCCGTTCGGTCTTTTTGCTGAAAGAATAGGAATACGAGACCACGATCAGGATACTGATGTCCAGGACGATCAGACAAATGATAACCGTACTCAGAAAAATTTTCTGCCAGTATTTCACCGCGGCGCCTCCAAACGATAACCGAGCTTATACACGGTTTTAATATAGTCCTCGAGATGCAGCTTCTTGCGCAGCTTGGTAATATGTACATCAACGGTCCGCGTCTCGCCGAGATAATCCTCTCCCCAAGCGAGATTCAGCAGCTGTTCCCGGCTCAGAGCCAGGTTCTGGTGGCGGATGAGCGCCGCGAGCAGCTCAAACTCCCGGCAGGTCAGCTTAACCGGTTTGCCATCTACCGTTGTGGTGCGCTCATCCAGATCAATGCACGTGCCGCTGAACATATAAATGCGGTGATGCTTGGCGGCGCGGCGTAGCACCGAGTCCACCCGGGCCAGCAGCTCGGCCGCCTCAAACGGCTTGACCAGATAATCGTCCGCCCCGACGGTCAGGCCGCGCACTTTGTCGGTTATCTGATCTTTGGCACTGAGATATATGACCGGGATGTCACCGAACATCCGCTTTTCCATCAGGGTAAAGCCGTCATAGACCGGCAGCATGACGTCCAGCACAATCAGATCCGGATTTTCCGCCCTGGCCATGCGCACCGCCTGTGCGCCGTCGAAGGCCTGCAGGCATTCATAACCCGCCAGCTTCAGGTTCATGACAACCAGATCGTTGATGGAATGCTCATCGTCAACTACCAGGATCTTCATTATAACAGCCTCCTCAAATCCAGCCGTTTCCCGGCTTGTCAACTTATGGCTAATTCTGGAATGTATGCCAATAACAGTATAGCCATAAATCCCAGAAAGTAAATAGATCATGAAAAATGTCAATAAAAATCGAATTATAGGTGGGGTTTAATCCCCTAAACAGGAATAAAAGTACAGAAAAGCCGGCAGGTATACTGTAAAAACGCAAGTACATTCTGCGCAGAACACCGAAAAACAGGGCATCAGCTCGGCCTGACAGAGCGCTTCGTTTCGTATTTGATAGAGGATGGTTTGTGAGTATATATTACCACACGGTGAACAAAACTTACAGCACTTTTTCCGGAATGGCGCCAGTTTGCGTGCTGGGGGAAAATTCATAGATGCGTAACTTGTTTTTATCCACAGATGTGGTACACTTATTGTGGAAACGCAAAATGGCGTTTTACGAAAGAAAAAACAGGAGTGATGATCGATGGCAAACCGTTTTATTCTCAATGAGACGTCCTATCACGGCGCCGGCGCGATCCGCAGCATTGCGGACGAGGTCAGGATGCGGAAGCTGACGAAGGCGTTTGTCTGCTCCGACCCGGATCTGCTCCGTTTTCAGGTGACCCAGAAGGTGACCGCTGTTTTGGAGGAGGCGGGACTGGCTTATGAGATGTACTCCGATATCAAGCCCAATCCGACGATCGAGAATGTGCAGAATGGCGTAAAAGCCTTCCGGGATTCCGGCGCGGATTATATTATCGCCATCGGCGGCGGCTCCTCGATGGATACCGCCAAGGCGGTCGGCATTATTATCGCCAATCCGGAGCATGAGGATGTGCGCAGTCTGGAGGGGGCGGTGGTGACCGCAAACCCGAGTGTGCCGATTATTGCGGTGCCCACGACGGCGGGAACCGCTGCCGAGGTGACCATCAATTATGTGATTACCGATGTGGAGAAAAACCGTAAGTTTGTGTGCGTGGATCCGCACGATATCCCGGTGGTGGCGGTGGTCGATCCCGAAATGATGGCCAGTATGCCCAAGGGGCTGACTGCAGCGACCGGCATGGATGCGCTGACCCATGCGATTGAGGGCTACATTACCGCGGGGGCATGGGAGCTGTCGGATATGTTCCACCTCAAGGCGATCGAGATCATCGCACGCTCTTTACGCGGTGCGGTGGCCAACACGCCGGAGGGACGCGAGGGCATGGCGCTCGGCCAGTATGTGGCCGGTATGGGCTTTTCCAATGTCGGGCTCGGCATCGTGCATTCGATGGCGCACCCGCTCGGCGCGCTGTACGATACCCCGCATGGTGTGGCGAATGCCATCATCCTGCCGACCGTGATGGAATACAACGCGCCGGCAACCGGGGAGAAATATCGGGACATCGCCGCGGCGATGGGGGTTAAGGGCACCGAGAGTATGATCCAGGAGGAATACCGCAGGGCTGCTGTGGAGGCGGTGCGCCAGCTAGCCGCCGACGTCGGCATCCCGAAGGATCTCAGGGATATTGTCAAAAAAGAGGATATCCCGTTCCTGGCTCAGTCCGCCTACGACGACGCCTGCCGTCCGGGCAATCCGCGTGAGACGAGCGTGGAGGATATCGCTGCACTGTACACCTCGCTGCTGTAAGCCGTATGAAAAAACCAGGCCCCGGCCATTGGCCGGGGCCTGGTTTTTTGCCGGGAGGAGCTGTCGGCGGCTACATAGGCGTGGCCGCCGTTTCACAAAGAAGCTGTATCCCAAACTTCAGGCCACAGGCAAAGCATTCGACGCCTTCCTGCGCGCTGGCGTCGGCCAGCAGAGTCTCCCAGTTTTCCAAGCGCTGCACATCGTCGGCGGACAGCCGGCTTTTCAGGTATTCCCGTTCCGTTTCGATTTTTTTGAACACGGCTTCCTGTTCCGGGCGGGGCGGCCGGCGGCGTGAAAAAGGGGAGATGTCGCCAAAATAGAGCGCCTCCACAAGGCTTTTTTTCATTTGGATCTTCCTCCTTTCCGATCAAAAACGGAAGTCTTTCCCGGCAGCACCGAAGTGTCCGGTGTGGGACGGAATCGGCGGCCGGAACGAAAAACTTCGCTGTAAAGCAGCACAGCGCCTTGCCAGAACGGACGGCATAGTGTATACTATTCTATGCAGTTTGTCCTTGCGGCAGCTGTGTGGGGGAAGCGGCGTGAATTCTGACCGACGAGCGCCGCTTCCTTTCATTTGTCTTTGAGCGATTTTATCCCGTCCCGAATGGCTTCCGGGCGTCTTTTTCCCGTGCGTCTGCAATAGTCGTCCAAGATGCGTGCATCCGTTTCACTGATACGAATATCCAGACGAATCGGTTTCGGGTCATCGGTTGGTCGCCCCATTTTTTTTGCCGGCAAGCGGCCCCTCCTTTCTACCGACAAAAGTATTGTATAGTTTTTACCGACAAAAGTCAAAGCGCCATTTTTATTGATTGATTCTGGGAGGACAGAGCGGGAAACACGGAAAAAGGAAGACGAAAATATTTGTACCTTGCCAGAATGGACGGCATAGTGCATACTATTCTATGCCGTATGTCCTTGCGGCAGCTGTGCTGGGGAAGCGGCGCAGTAACTTTGCCGGTGCGCGCCGCTTCCTTTATCTTTTTCCGAGAGCCTTTATCCCGCCGCGCAATCCCTGCGGCAGAATGGATTGCCGATAACAGTTTTGTTAAAAGGAAAGGAGGGGCTTCGCCCCTCCTTTTTATGTAACCGTGAACCGGCGGCTGCGGGTGGTTTTGCAGAACTGCTGATACAGGTCTTCGTGAGCCTGCCGGAACGCGGTGGTATCGAACCGGCTGCTGTCGTAATAAGCCCAGCGTATGCGCACGCCTTCAAACAGCAGTTCTTCCCGTTCCCCCATATGCGCCTTGATCGCTTGCTCGGTTTCTTCCAGGGCGGCCTGCGTACGGGCCAGCTGCGCTTTCAGTTCCCGGTATTCTGCCAGCCGCTCACGCAATTCATTGCTGTACATAAAAATGCCTCCTTCCCGCCACAGTGTATGCGGCAGGAAAGAGGCGTATGCGTGTTATTGTACGGTGAATACCGCCTGCAGTTCGCCGTCTTGCTGATAGGCCCGCAGGGCGGCCTGAAAGGCCGGCGAGGCGTTGCAGTAAACATCCGTGGAGACATAATAGCCGTTTTTGTCAGCTTCCTCGACATAGATACGCAGCAAGGTGCCGTCCATACGGGGCGCCGCTGTGGATTCCAGGCTTTCCCGCAGCGCCTGTCCGTGTGCCTCCATAAAGGCAGGCCAGGCCTTTCCGCGGAAATTGTTGTAGTTCTCTCCGGAAAATGCGGTGTCGTACCAGGTGATGGAGACCATACAGTCCTCACCGCCCGCTTCCGAAAGCCAGCGGAAGAAATCCTGTGCGGCCTGTCCTTCGTTATACCGGGCGAGATACTGTTCACAAGTCTCCGGCAGGAAAGTATACAGCGGGAAATCCAAAGAATAACTCTGCGCCCCACGGTAACCGCTCACCGAGATGGATGCCGGCAGGGAGGCTGCAAAGGCGGTCTGTGCCTGGTCGCCGATCTCTATGTCCCCAACGGGGTTTCTGCCGGTCAGGCAGGCGTACCACATCGCAAAATCCAGATCGGCGATTTCTTCGCGGGCAATGGCGTACAGCTCACGGGCCTTTTCCTCGGTCAGGCCGGAAACCGATACCTGCAGGTTATCTTCATCCAGACCAGGCAGCTCCATATAGATCCGGCGGTAGTCCGCATTTGCCTCGAGATGTTCTGTGATAACAGCAAGGTCGCCCATCGTCATGGGAATCCGGCGGTAGGTGGTACCCATTGCGGTTTTGATCGCCACGGTCTGCCAGATATACGTCTCGCCGGAAAGGGAGGAAGACTGATCCTGCCCGAACCAGAGCCGCTGTGCCTGCCGGATATCGGTTACCGCAAATTCCAGCTGTTCGGCGACAACCTCGCGGATGGCTTCATCGGTGAGTTCGATGGCGGAAGAACGCAGGGCAAAATAATTGTCGCCCGTATTCTGCACGATCCGTACACTTTCGATTTCTTCGGTTTTGGGGTGATAGCTCAGGGCAGAGGAATATACCCCGGCCGTGCCGCCGATGAGCAGCAGATTCAGCGCAGCCAGGATGCCGAGTCCCGGCACGGCGCGCCACAAGTTGCGCCATTTCCGTGTGGTGACCAGTTCATACAGAAAATAAATGCCGACAGCTACGATATACAGAACCAGATATTCAAACAGCTCCGTGTCGTACACGGGATCCCCGCTGAACCACCGGCTGGTGATCATTGAGCAGGGGATAAGGCAGAACAGCGCGGCCGGCACCAGACGGAAGGCCGCCTGCACGATGCGGTTGGGGGCGGATTTGCCGGCCGTTTCGCTTGGCCGGCGGCAGAATAGCCAGAGCGCAAATATGCCGTAGACGAGCGCAAGCACCAGCGTGTAAAGTCCGCTCGCCGGATTCGCCAGAGATTTCGGCACGCCGCCCACCGAGCCGCTGAAAAGCAGACCGGTGACGACGTTTGCCGATCCGTCCAGCAGAAAAGGCTGACTGCCCGGCGGCAGGATCGGCAGTACGTTGGTCAGGCTTTCGTGCATCGCAAACAGCAGCAGGCGCGGCGAAAACACCAGCAGGACGGTTACCGCGAGATTGGTGAACAGGGTGCCGGTTACGCTCATGCCGATGCCTAGGCTCATGCAAAGATACAGCGCCGCTGTCCACAGGTTGAACAGCATCGTCAGGGCGCACGGGAAATTGATCGTCCCTCCCGAGGGGAACAGCCGGAACATCACCAGATCGGTGGCGGTGGTCAGCAGCATAATCGCGGTCACCCAGGTCATGATCGCGGCAATAAAGCTTAAGAACAGCGAAACGCGGGTATTGGGAAGGGAATGATAAAAATCACTGGCGCTGCGCTTATTTAGAAAATGGAACAGCACCAGCATCATCAGCGGTGCAATCAAAAAAGGGCACAGGACAACCAGCGGATGCCATTCGAGCAAGTTCGCAATATAAGGAGCGTTCGGAGCGATATAGCCGTTGGCGATCATCTGCTGCTGCGAAAACCAGCTTGCCAGCGGGAGAAGAATGGCTTCCAGCTCCAGAATGATAAAGGCGGCGACGCCGATCAGCCGCAGCTGCCGCAGCGCATCGGCGTACAGGCCGACATCAAAAAAACGTTTTCTCACCCGTGTATCCTCCTCATTCCAGAATGTCGTCGAAGCTGTAGCCGAGCGCTTCCATCTCGTAGGTGAACACCTCTTCCAGCGTAAGCGGGAGCACATCGAGCAGGATCGGCGACAGATTTTTGAGCTGTCCGACCGTTTGCTCGCGGTCGCCCCGCACGATCATATTGGCGACCGACCCGCGCTTGGAAAAGTGGAGCAGATCCAGATCGTCGAATAACGACTGGTCATATTCTCCGGCAAAGGCAATCTGGATCTTGAACAGGGAGGTTTTCAGGTTTTGGATATCGCTTTCAAACACCATGCCGCCCTTATGCAGCAGTGCGAGCTGGTCGCAGGTATCCTCCAGTTCCCGCAGCGAATGTGAGGTGATGATCGCGGTGGCCTGCCGCTCCAGTACGTCCCGGCAGATCAGGTTTTTGACCAGCCGCCGCATGACCGGGTCCAGCCCGTCAAAGGTCTCATCGAAAAACAGATACTGCGGCCGGCAGGAAATCGCGAGAATGCATGCGGCCTGCCGCCGCATGCCCTTGGAAAAGGCCGCCACCGGCTTATGCGGATCCAGCCGGAAGGCCTGCACCAGCTGGCGGCAGCGCTCGTGGTCAAACTGCGGGTACGCCCGGGCATACAGCGCTTCCATGCGGCTGATGGAGGCACCGGGCAGAAAATACAGGTCATCCGGGACATACACCATCCGCTGCTTGATTTCCGGATTCTCCCACACTGGCTGCCCTTCAATCGTGATACGGCCGCCGTCGGGCCGGTACACGCCCGAAATCAGGCGAAGCAGGGTGGATTTGCCTGCGCCGTTTGAGCCGACCATCCCGTATATGCAGCCTTCCCGGATGGTACAGGATATTTCCTTTAGCGCGGTAAAGTCATCAAAGTGCTTGGTGACCTTTTCAACGTTGATCATACGGTTTCCCCCGTTCTTTGTGTTGCACCGGTTGGGCCGGCGCAAATGGCTCGCTGTTTTGGATAACCGGTCCGGCATCCGTTTTCTTACAGCGCCTGCACATCCTGACAGGCCGCGTCGATGCAGGCAATCAGCTCTTCCCGGCTGATGCCCGCCAACGCCAGCTCCCGTATCGTTTCCTGCAGGTCGCCCAGCTGCTGCCGCTTATACTGGTTGAGCAACGTGGGGGCGTTCTCCGAGACAAAGCAGCCCCGCCCCGGAATCGAACACAGCAGGCCGCGTGTATCCATATCCGAATAGGCTTTTTGGATCGTATTGGGGTTTACCGACAGCTCCAGAGACAGGCTGCGCACCGACGGCAGCTGACTGCCCGGCGGCAGCAGTCCGGATAAAATCCGCTGCTCGGTCTGCCGGATGATCTGTTCATAAATCGGAATCCGCGACATCGGATCGATGCTGAACATCCGGTTTCGCCTCCTTTCGTCAAAATTCATCCGTTTTCACTGTGATGTGTACCATGGTGAATAATACACTTAACAGTTTAATGCACAGCGGTGTCTCTGTCAAGGGGAAAGACAGGCGGCGGCTATCCTGCATATACTGGGACAGGGGGCTAAGCCTCCGATATGCAGTAAAGGAGACGCTTGATTATGCAGGAATATACAACTATGGTGAAAACCGAAGTCCTGGAAAGGGATCTGTTTATAGACGGCCAAAAAATACTTACCTATTCTATTGCCTATCCGGTTTTGTCCGGCTCCCGTTATCAGATGGCGCTGCCCGGCATCAACCGGTTTTATCGTGAAAAAGCAGAGGCCTATCAGGATTATGTGGAAAAAGAACTGCTGCCGAAGGCGGAGGAGCAGTACCGCTATTCCGTCGAGAACGGATACCCGGTGATGGTTTATCAGGCACTCACCACTTTCCGTGTCAGCGACAACCGCTGCTGTATCCTCAGTCTGGTTTTTGACCAGTATGAGTTCACCGGCGGCGCGCACGGCAATACACAGCGCAGCGCTCAGGTCTGGAATCTGCAGGGCTTCCGGCTGATGAAGCTCCGGGAACTGCTGCATTGCGGGCCGGGGGATACCTACGATACCGAAATCATTTTTCGGGAAATCGAACGGCAGATCCGGCAGAACCCCTCGCTGTATTTTGACGATTATGCAGCGCTTGTGCGTGATAACTTTGACGAACAGAATTTTTATAGTACACCGGGCGGCCTGGTCATTTTTTATCCGCAGTATGCGATCGCGCCTTATTCTTCCGGTATACGCGAATTCTGGTTTCCGTATTCCGCCTGTGTGCGGGATCCGAAAACGACCTGCTTTTGGTGTCAGTAAGGCGGCGGGCGGCATAATTGCCGCCCGCCGTTCCGGTCGGAATATACCTGCGGATAAATTCCCAAAAAAGTGCCGCAAGACTGTTGACAGACCCCGGGAAAGATGGTATCATAATGGGCGTTGCAGACGCGTACGGAGAGGTGTCCGAGCGGTTTATGGAGCTGGTCTTGAAAACCAGTGACTCGCAAGAGCCAAGGGTTCGAATCCCTTCCTCTCCGCCACCTTTCTTTCAAAACAGGGGTGTCTGCGGCATCAATTGAAGAAAGGCTGACCGTCTGCTCACCGCATGCGGTTTCCTTATATGGAGAAGTACTCAAGTTGGTGACGAGGCGCCCCTGCTAAGGGCGTAGGTCGGGTAACCGGCGCGAGGGTTCGAGTCCCTCCTTCTCCGCCACGTCGGAACGAGTTACGCTCGTTCCGATTTTTTATTTCATAAAAATCAGTCACCTGTTCCACTGTTCCTCCTTTTCGCAAAAAGTCACGCTCGGCTTGCCTGCTCGCTTGCAAGCGTGCTCACGACGGCTCGCTGTCGCTACCAACTTTTTGCGAGTTCGAGAGAGTTCAACTCCCACCTCCGAAAATCCAAAAATATCTTTTTTTCAACTTCAGAAGGAGGAGAGTCCGCGCGTCGCAGGCACGCGGAATTTTTTTATATATCTTTTCTTACGGACTTTGATTCTTGCAGAGATACAGTTTTGTCGGCACTGAAAAACCTGCCGCAGAATCCGGTTTATTCTTTGCCGCTTTAGAGGGATTGTGCCGGGAACCCATTTGACATTTTTCCGTGATTCCGTTATAATTCAGACAATATTTTGCTGTGTTTGAAGGGACGGAATTGCAATGAGCATACGAATCGGTATTCTTGGTTACGGTAACCTGGGCCGCGGTGTGGAATGCGCTCTGCGGCAGAATCCGGATATGGAGCTTGCCGCTGTTTTTACCCGGCGTGATCCGAAAGACGTAAAAATCCTGACACCCGATGTTCCGGTATACACGGCGGACATGGCGGTGCAGATGGCGGATAAGATTGACGTTCTGATCCTCTGCGGCGGCAGTGCCACCGACCTGCCGGTGCAGACACCGCAGTACGCCCGGCTGTTTAATGTGGTGGACAGCTTTGACACCCATGCGCGCATCCCGGAGCATTTTGACGCTGTCGATGCCGCAGCCCGGCAGGGGGGCAAGGTTGGCATTATCTCGGTGGGATGGGATCCCGGTATGTTCTCCCTGAACCGCATGTACGCGAGTGCCATTCTGCCGGATGGGGCGGATTACACCTTCTGGGGCAAGGGCGTCAGTCAGGGACATTCCGATGCGGTGCGCAGGATTGAGGGGGTGCGGGACGCCCGGCAGTACACTATTCCGGTAGACAGTGCACTGGAAGCGGTACGGCGCGGAGAAAACCCCGAGCTGACTGTGCGTCAGAAGCATACCCGTGAATGCTTTGTAGTCGCGGAGGAGGGCGCGGACAAGGCGCGGATTGAGCGCGAGATCAAAACCATGCCCAATTATTTTGCGGATTATGATACCACCGTCCATTTTATCAACGAGGAAGAGCTGAAGAAGAACCACAGCGGGATCCCTCACGGCGGCTTTGTTATCCGCTGCGGCAAGACCGGATGGGATCACGAGAACAAGCACATTATTGAATACAGCCTGAAGCTGGACTCCAATCCGGAGTTCACCTCGTCGATTCTGGTCGCCTATGCCCGCGCGGCTTACCGGATGAATTGTGAGGGGCAAAACGGGTGCAAGACGGTGTTTGATGTGCCGCCGGCCTATTTGAGCGCTGTGCCGGGCGATGAACTCCGGAAGCATTTTTTGTAAAAGAGATTCGTCAGCCGCCGGCAGGCCGGTGGCCGGACAGGTTATTTCTCTTTTTTGGGCAAACAAAGAGGATCGCGCTTTGGCGCGGTCCTCTTTTCCTATATGTATACGGTTTGGCACGTGAAATGACAGCATGCCGTAGCTGGCGAAGGCTGTCTGGTTTCTTTTGTGTACAGCGCGCACGCAACGGAAGACAGCGGAATAACCTGATAGTAGACTTTCAGGGAAAGGAGGAAGATAAAGCACACGCTTTATCGCTGTTTATGGATTTCCAAAACGAAAACATACCGGTGATCCCGCTGCCGAATCCGGGAGAAGGAGGGCCGGTTGCAAACCCGCCGGCGAGCGGGGATTATCCGGTGATTCCGCTGCCGAACCCCGGTGAGGGAGGGCCGGTTGCGAACCCGCCGGCGAACGGAGATTATCCGGTGATCCCGCTGCCGAATCCGGGAGAAGGAGGACCGGTTGCGAACCCGTCGGCGGGCGGCAATTTTCCGGTGATCCCGCTGCCAAACCCCGGAGGGGGAAACGTTCTTCCCGGCTGGCCCGGTGTCGCCAGGATTCGCTTTATCAACGCTGCTGTAGGCTATGCACCTTTCCGCATTTTCGTGAACAATCGCCGTGCGGTGAACCGTCTGGCGTTTTCGGAGATTTCGGATTACGGACGCTTTCTTGCTGGCTACCGCACTATCACAGTTGCCGGGCTGGGCGGCTATGTGTATATGCAGAAGACCATCCCGTTTGAAGCCGGAAGCACTTCCACCATTGCGATTATCAACCGCACGGGCGGGTTGGATATGCTGCAGATTCCAGATATCTGCTGTGCGCCGCAGGACGGCTCTTCGAATTTCCGTGTCAGCAATCTGGCGTACGGCAGCCAGCCGATGGATGTGCTGCTGGGCGACGGACGGGTGATTTATGCGGATATCCGCTTTAAGGAAACCACGAGCTACAAACGTATTCAGCCGGGTGAATACCAGTTCATTTTTGCGCAGACCAATCTGATGCCGATGCCCGCCTATATGGATATCGAGAGCCTGGATTCGGCATTTATCGGCATGGCTCCCCTTCCGGATACGGTTTTGTCCCTGTATCTGGATGTGCAGAGCAACACCAACTATACAGTGTATCTGCTGGACAATACCGATGGCACCGGCGGCATGCAGACTCTGGTTGTGGAAGACCGCTAGAGCCGGCTGGCGGCATAAGGCAAACGCGCAGAAGGCCATACGGAAACCGAACGGCGCGCGGATGCATGCCGGCAGCACCCGCCGGGAAATAAGGCTGCCGCCGCAGTGCGGGCAGTCTGCCAGGAGCGGGGAACGGCGGAGTTCAGCTGTATGCTGTGGGAATAATACTGTGCGGCAAACTGGAAACCGCGGTGATCCGCGGATCATCATGCATAAACGCAGGCCGGGGAGAGAGGCTAATCTTTCCCCGGCTCTTTTTTGGGGTTTATCGTTATAAGAAACAAAGAAATCGATAAAGATAATAACAAATGATGAATTTTCGGCAAAACTGTGGACATTTTCCAAAATATAGGATAAGATATCCGAGTAATCAAATGTAGGAACGGCGATTCGCCGCAAGGGGGGGACAGCGATGGCGCAGCAGATGGTGGAACGCATCCGGGAAGCCGAAAGCCGGGCGGAAGAGACGATACGCGAAGCACAGCGGCAGGCAGCGCAGCGGCTGGAAGAGGCCCGGGCGCAGGTGAACGATATATACCGCCAAAACGAAGAGGACTGCCGGGCGGAAACGGCACGGCGGCTGGAAAAGGCGCGCGGGGAAGCGGAGGCTATCCGGCAGCAGGCCGAGGAGGAAGGCGCACAGCAATGCGGCCGCCTGAACGAGCGGGTGCAGTCCCGGAAGGCGGAGGCGGTCCGGCTGGCAGCAGCGGAATTGCTGCGGACTTGAGCGGATACATTTGCGCAGAAGAGTGGTGATACGGCTTGGCAAAACAGAATATGCAGGTAATCCGGCTGTACGCCCTGCGCAGCGAGCGCAAGGCGCTGCTCGAGCAGCTGCAGCGTCTCGGGGCGGTGGAGATCACCGATTCCCTCGAGCTTGACGGCGCGATACCGGAGGGGTTTACCCGGATCGACCGCGAGGAGGAAGCGGGCACGTTTGACCGCATGGCAGCGAGCGCACGGCAGGCGCTGGAAATTCTCGATGAATACGCGCCGGCAAAAAAAGGGATGCTCGCCTCCCTTTCCGGACGGCGCGAGGTGTCGGAACAGGAGTTTTCCGCCTGTGCGGAAAAAAGCCGTGAGGTTATGGCTGTCTGCAATGAGATTCAGGCGCTGCGCAAAAAGGCGACGGAGAGTGCAGCAGAACTGGTACGCATCCGTTCCGCACAGGCGCAGCTGGAGCCGTGGATGCGGCTGGATGTGCCGCTGCGGTTTGCCGGAACGGCGAAGACCACCGCGTTTATCGGCACGCTGCCGGGAACTTTTACCACCGAAGAGCTGTATGCGGCGCTGGATGCGCCGGAACGGGCATTCGACGCCGAGATCCTCAGCGCTTCCGCTGAGCAGACATGTATTTTCCTGCTTTGTCCGAAGGGGCAGGCGGATGAGATGGAGCAGGCGCTGCGCGCGCTGGGCTTCGCCCGGCCGCCGGCGCTGGGCGGTGGGATCCCGCAGGAGGAGTATGCCGCGCTCGAAAAGGCGCAGACGGCGGCCCTCGAACAGGCGGACAAAATCCGCGAAAAGCTGACCGGACTGGCGGAGCACCGCGAACAGATCGAGATGACGGCGGATTACTATACCGTGCGTGCGGAGAAATACCGCATGATCGGCCGGCTGGATCATTCGCGGAACACCTTTGTGGTGTCCGGCTATGTGCCGGAGGCTGCGGCAGCGCAGCTGACAGCGCTGCTCGAAAGCCGGTTTACCGTCGTGGCGGAGACAGAACCCGCCGATCCGGAGAAGGCGCCGGTGCTGCTCAAAAACGATGCCTTCGCGGCGCCGGCGGAGTCGATTACCGAAATGTACGCGATGCCGAATGCACAGGATATCGATCCGACGCCGGTGATGAGCTTTTTCTATTACCTGTTTTTCGGGATGATGCTTTCCGACGCCGGCTACGGCCTGCTGCTGGTCTTCGGCTGCTGGTTCCTGATGAAGAAATACCGGCCGGAGGCCGCAATGCGGCGCAATCTCAAGCTGTTTATGTATTGCGGCGTGTCCACGGTGCTGTGGGGACTGGTGTTCGGCAGCTTTTTCGGGGATGCGCCGGCAGTGATCGCCAAAACCTTTTTCGGTGTGGATTTTGTGATGCCGAAGCTGCTGGATCCGATCACCGATGCGGTTACGTTGCTGGTGCTCAGCCTGATCCTGGGGCTTTTGCAGATTCTGGTGGGCCTCGGTGCCAAGTTCTACATGCTGTGGCGCTCCGGCGATAAAGCGGGCGCGGTATTTGACGTCGGGTTTTGGATGACCACCCTGCTCGGGTTCGGTATTCTTGCGGGCGGCATGGTCTCGCTGCCGGTGCTCACGACGATCGGCGGCGCTGTTGCCGCCGTCTCCCTGCTGGGGCTGGTCTGTACGCAGGGTCGCAAGAAAAAAGGGCCGATGAAGGTGATTTCAGGGCTGGCGAGTTTGTATGACGTGACCGGCTATGTCAGCGATCTGATGTCCTATTCCCGGCTGATGGCGCTGGGGCTGACCACCGGCGTGATGGGCACCGTCTTCAACATGCTCGGTGCCATGTTTGGCCGCAGTGTCGCCGGTGCGCTCGCGATGCTGGTGATTTTCCTCGTCGGACACGGCATCAATTTCGGCATCAATGCACTCGGTGCGTATGTACACACCATCCGGCTCCAGTATGTGGAGCTGTTTTCCAAGTTTTATGAGGGCGGCGGCCGGAAATTCCAGCCCTTCGCTTTCCATAGCCAATATGTGAGAATCAAGGAGGAAAAGGAAGTATGAACTGGGGTATGGTGTTTGCCCTTCTGGGGGCGGCAATCGCAACGGCGTTTGCCGGAATCGGTTCGATCAAGGGCGTGGGCATGTCGACGGAGGCCGCGATGGGGGTGCTGTCGGAGGATTCCTCCAAATTTGGTAAAATGCTGGTTTTGGTGCTGCTGCCCGGCACGCAGGGGCTGTACGGCTTCATCGTGACCATCATGATGCTGATGAACATCGGCATTCTCGGCGGCAGCCCGGATATTTCCTTTTTCAAGGGTCTGCTGTATCTGGCCGCTTCGCTGCCGATCGGCATCGGCGGTATGATGTCCGGTATTGCGCAGGGCCGTGCCGCAGTGGCCGGTATTTCCCTGGTGGCGAAAAAGCCGGGTGAGTTCTCGAAGGCGATGGTTTCGGTTACTCTGGTGGAAATCTATGCGTTGCTGGCGTTTCTGGTTTCGCTGCTGTCCACCATCAATATTGCCGGTATGGCGATCTGATCGCTATGGCACGCCAAGACGTACAGGAAAGAGGCGATTCGGATGACCGGCGGAGATAAAATCGTTTCCTGCATCGAAGCGGATGCGGAAAAACAGGCGCAGGAGATTCTGGCGGAAGCCGAGGCAAAAGCCGGAGCGCTGCTGGCACAGGCCGAAGGGCAGGCCGCGCAGCGTCGGGTGCAGGCACAGGATAGCGCGGAAAAGCAGGCGCAGGCGATTATCCGGGCGGCGCGCTCCGGTGCGGCGCTGACGGTGCGCAACGCGCTGCTGCGCCGCCGCAGGGAGCTGATTGATGCGGCAATGGATGAGGCGGCCGAGTATATCCGGCAGCTGCCGGAGACGGAATATTTTGCTCAGCTCGCGCGTTTGGCGCGGGAGTCTGCGCTGCCCGGCGAGGGCGTTGTGCGGCTGAGTGCAGAGGATCTGGCGCGTATGCCGTCCGATTTTGTGCAGGCGGTTCAGCCGGATCGTGGAACGCTGCGGCTGGCGGAGGAGCCGGCGCCGTTTGACGGCGGCCTGCGGCTGGAATACGGCGAAATTGAAATCGATCTGAGTCTCGACGCCCTGCGCGCCGCCCGGCGCGAGGGGCTTGAGGATCTGCTTAACCGCGAACTGTTCGCGGAAGAATGAGGATTTCCGAAAGAAAGGGGGAACGCGCATGGCGGTGTCCTATGCGTTTGCCTGCGGGAGTGTCCGGGCGCGGGAAAGCGGCCTGCTGACCGCGCAGGAGCGCGAGACGCTTCTGGCGCTGCGTACGCCGGAGCAGCTGACTGCGGCGCTGCGGGACCGCGGCTGGGGAGACGCGGCCGGGCTTGCCGAGGGGGAAGAACTGCTGAGGCAGGAGAATGCCCGGCTGTGGGATTACCTGCGCGGCGTCACGCCGGATTTTTCCCTGTACGACGCGTTCCTCGTCCGGCAGGATTATCACAATCTGAAAGCGACCATCAAAGGGGTGCTGTCCGGGCGCGCATACGCCCACCTGCTGCTGGAGCCGGCGACAGTGAGCGCTGACCTGCTGCGCGAGGCGGTGGAAACCCGGAAATTCTCGCTGCTGCCCGAAGGGATGGCGCAGGCGGCTGAGAAAGCATACGACCGTCTGGCGCATGCCGCTGACCCGCAGGGCTGCGACAGCCTTCTCGACCGTGCGGCGATGGCCGCACAGCGGCAGGCGGCGCAGGCTTCACGGGTGGCGCTTTTGTGCGAATACATCGATATTCAGATTTTTTATCAGGATGCACGCATCGCGCTGCGCGCAGCGCGATGCGGAAAGGATACAGCGTTTCTCAAAGAAGCGCTGTGCGATCCGGATCCGGAGCTGATCCGCGCGGCGTCAGCAGGGGAAGACGAAGTGCTCGGCTGGCTCGAGCGCACCGATCGTTGGGGCAGCCGGCAGGTTGCCGAGCTGTACCGAAAATCGCCCTCGCAGTTTGAAAAGTTCGCGGAGGATCAGGCGATGGCCTGCATCCGTCGCGGCAGGCAGGCTACCCTCGGACCGGAACCGCTGCTCGGCTATCTGGCCGCCAGGGAAACGGAAATCCGTACCATGCGTCTGCTGTACTCCGGGCTGCGTGCGGGCCGGAGCGAGGCGGATATCCGGGAAAGGATGAGGGAGCTGTATGGCTAGAGTGGCGGTTATGGGCGATACCGAAAGCATCAAGGGCTTTGCCGTCCTCGGGCTGGATATTTTCCCCTGTGACCACGAGGAAGAGGCCGGCCCGCTGTTCCGCCGGCTGACTTCGGGCGGGGAATACGGCGTGGTGTTTTTGACCGAGCGGCTGTTTGTGCTGCTGGAAAAGGACGTTAAGCGGCTGGATGACCAGCTGCTGCCGGCGGTCATCCCGATTCCGGGCGTGACCGGCGATACCGGCGTGGGGATCCGGCGGCTGAGCGAATCGGTGGAGCGGGCCGTGGGTTCGGACATTATTTTCGGAGGAAAGGACCGGATGGGAGTATGACAACGGGTACCATCACCAAAGTGGCCGGGCCGCTGGTTATCGCAGAGGGCATGCGTGAGGCAAACATGTTCGATGTCGTGCGGGTCAGCGGGCAGCGCCTGATCGGCGAAATTATCGAGATGCACGGCGATCGTGCGTCCATTCAGGTATACGAGGAAACTTCCGGTCTCGGTCCGGGCGAAGCGGTGGAGTCCACCGGGCAGCCGCTGAGCGTGGAGCTCGGCCCCGGCCTGATCGGCACCATTTTTGACGGTATCCAGCGTCCGCTGGCCGAAATCATGAGGGTCAGCGGCACCAACCTGCACCGCGGGGTGGAGGTGCCGTCGCTGTCCCGGGAAAAGCGCTGGCATTTTACGCCGTCCATGCAGGCCGGCGACGCGGTGCGAGGCGGTGACGTGCTCGGCACGGTACAGGAAACGCCGGTCGTGCTGCATAAAATTCTCGCCCCCAACGGCATCGTCGGCACAGTGGCTGATCTGGCGGAGGGGGATTACACGGTGGATGCCGTGATCGGGCATATCACTTCGGCCAACGGCGGCGAAATACCGGTACGGCTGATGCAGAGCTGGCCGGTGCGGGTCGGCCGGCCGTACAAGCGCAAGCTATCGCCGGACATTCCGCTGGTGACCGGGCAGCGGGTGATCGATACCTTGTTCCCGATCGCCAAGGGCGGCGTCGCGGCGGTGCCGGGACCGTTTGGCTCAGGCAAAACGGTGGTGCAGCACCAGCTGGCCAAATGGGCGGCGGCGGATATCATCGTCTATATCGGCTGCGGGGAGCGCGGCAACGAGATGACCGACGTGCTCAACGAATTCCCGGAACTTAAGGATCCGCGCACCGGAAATTCCCTGATGGAGCGCACGGTGCTTATCGCCAACACCTCGGATATGCCGGTGGCGGCGCGGGAAGCTTCCATTTACACCGGTATCACCATTGCGGAGTATTTCCGCGATATGGGCTACACCGTCGCACTGATGGCGGATTCCACCTCGCGCTGGGCGGAGGCGCTGCGCGAGATGTCGGGACGGCTGGAAGAGATGCCCGGCGAGGAGGGCTATCCGGCCTACCTCGGCAGCCGGCTTGCGCAGTTTTATGAGCGCGCCGGCCGGGTCATCGTCAACGGCGAGGGGGAAACCGAAGGGGCGCTGTCGGTTATCGGCGCGGTATCCCCTCCGGGCGGCGATATCTCTGAACCGGTTTCGCAGGCGACCCTGCGCATCGTCAAGGTGTTCTGGGGGCTCGATTCTTCACTGGCCTATAAGCGGCATTTCCCGGCGGTCAACTGGCTGACGAGCTACTCGCTGTACGCGGATTCGCTCGCGGGCTGGTTCAACGAAAACGTGCGGGACGACTGGTACGCCCTGCGCGGCCGGCTGATGGGTCTTCTGCAGGAGGAGGCGGAGCTCGAGGAGATTGTGCGGCTGGTGGGCATGGATGCGCTGTCTGCGCCCGACCGGCTCAAGCTGGAGGCGGCGCGCTCGATCCGTGAGGATTACCTGCATCAGAATGCTTTTCACGATACCGATACCTATACTTCGCTCGACAAGCAGTACCTGATGATGACCGCCATTCTTGGTTTTTACGACAAGGCACAGGCGGCGCTCACGCAGGGGCTGGATATCGATACCATTGTGGAACTGCCGGCGCGTGAGCGCATCGGCCGCTTGAAATACGCCGCCGAGAACCATGCGGCAGAGGAATTTTCCGCCTGCATGGCGCATCTCGATGAGGAGCTTGCGCAGGCACTCAAGGCGGCACAGGCGGAATGACGCCAAACTGAATCCGGAAAGGCAGGAGAGGGCCATGCCCAAGGAATATCGTACCATTCGTGAGGTGGCGGGACCGCTGATGATGATCAGCGATGTGGACAACGTCAAATTCAATGAACTCGGCGAGATTGAGCTGCCCAGCGGCGAAACCCGCCGCTGCCGCGTGCTGGAGGTGGATGGTTCCAATGCGCTTGTGCAGCTGTTTGAAAGCGCGGCGGGCATCAATCTGGCTAACTCCAAGGTGCGCTTTCTGGGGCGGTCGATGGAGCTGCCGGTGTCGCCGGATATGCTCTCCCGTGTGTTCGACGGGCTCGGACGGCCGATCGACGGCGGCCCGGAGATTATCCCGGAAAAGCGGCTGGATGTCAACGGCACGCCGATGAATCCGGCGGCGCGCAACTATCCGCAGGAATTCATCCAGACCGGCGTGTCCGCCATCGACGGCCTGAACACACTGGTGCGCGGCCAGAAGCTGCCGATTTTCTCGGCCTCCGGCCTGCCGCATGCCAACCTCGCCGCCCAGATTGCCCGGCAGGCGACGGTGCGTTCGGACGGCGGCGAGGGCAGCCAGTTTGCGGTGGTATTCGCCGCGATGGGCATCACCTTTGAGGAATCCAACTATTTCGTCGAATCTTTCCGGGAAACCGGCGCGATCGATCGCACGGTGATGTTCGTCAACCTCGCGAACGATCCGGCCATCGAGCGCATCGCGACCCCGAAAATGGCGCTGACCGCCGCGGAATACCTGGCTTTCGATCTTGGCATGCAGGTGCTGGTTATTATGACCGACATCACCAACTACGCCGACGCGCTGCGCGAGGTTTCGGCCGCGCGCAAGGAGGTGCCCGGAAGACGCGGCTATCCCGGCTATATGTATACCGACCTTGCGACGCTGTACGAGCGGGCCGGTCGGCTCAAGGGCAAGGACGGCTCGATCACCCTGATCCCGATCCTGACCATGCCGGAGGATGACAAAACCCATCCGATTCCCGATCTGACCGGGTACATCACCGAGGGACAGATCATCCTCAGCCGTGAGCTGTACCGCAAAGGGATCACGCCGCCGATCGATGTGCTGCCTTCGCTGTCCCGTCTCAAAGACAAGGGCATCGGAAAGGGACGCACCCGCGAGGATCACGCGAGCACGATGAACCAGCTGTTCGCGGCGTATGCCCGCGGTAAGGACGCCAAGGAGCTGATGGTCATCCTCGGCGAGGCGGCGCTGACCAGCATCGATAAGCTGTATGCGGAGTTTGCCGACCGGTTTGAGAAGGAATACGTTTCGCAGGGCTATAACACCAACCGCAGTGTGGAGGAAACACTGGATCTCGGCTGGAAGCTTCTGTCCATTCTGCCGCGCAGCGAGCTCAAGCGGATCGGCGACGATATGCTTGACCGATATTACGGCAAATAAGCACACAACGGCAAGGAGGTGACCGCCGGTGGCGGTGATGAACGTCAATCCCACCCGCATGGAGCTCACCCGGCTGAAAAAGCAGCTGAATACCGCGCTGCGCGGGCACAAGCTGCTCAAGGACAAGCGGGATGAACTGATGCGGCAGTTCCTGGAGCGTATCCGGGAGAACAAGGTGCTGCGCGAGCGGGTAGAGCAGGGCATACGCGAGGCCAACAGCCATTTTGTGCTTGCCAGCGCGGTGATGCAGAAAGAGGTCATGGATACTGCGCTGCTTTCGCCGCGGCAGGAGGTATATCTCGAAACGGCGGTGCGCAACGTGATGAGCGTGGAAATTCCGACGTTTTCCCTGACCACCCGCACGGCGGATGAGGCTGACCGGTATTCCTACGGCTTCGCGTTTACCTCTTTCGAGCTGGACGGGGCGGTGGAAAATCTGGCGGAGCTGCTGCCGGAGCTGCTGCGGCTTGCGGAAGTGGAGAAAGCCACCCAGCGTATGGCGGCCGAGATCGAAAAGACTCGGCGGCGGGTCAATGCCCTTGAGCATGTGATGATCCCGCGGCTGCAGGAAACCATCCGCTTTATCACCATGAAGCTCGAGGAAAACGACCGCGCCAGCCGCACCCGGCTGATGAAGGTCAAGGATATGATGCTCGAAAAAGCGCATCACTATCACGTATGAAACGGGCCTCCCGGTCACAGCCGGGAGGCTTTTGGTTTGCGTAAAGCGGAAACAGGCTGCCGGGCATTGCAGGCTCTTTACCGGCCGCGGGGCGAACCGGTTTGCGCAAGGGTGTATCTTTCCGAAGAATTGCCCGGCAGATTATTGACTTGAGGAGAACGGCAGGGTAAAATAGCGGTAACGCAGATTTTGTCATGATTTTGCGAAACAAAAGGAGGAATCGAGATGAAGGTACTGGTAATCGGCGGAGTTGCCGCCGGGACAAAAACGGCTGCCAAGCTCAAGCGGGTGGATCGCAGCATTCAGGTGACCATCATCACGAAGGATAAAGATATTTCCTATGCGGGCTGCGGCCTGCCCTACTATGTCGGCGGGCTGATCGAAAGTCGGGATGAGCTGATCGTCAACACGCCGCAGAAGTATGCGGCGCTGACCGGCGTCGAGGTGCTGACCGGACGCGAGGCGGTCGCACTGGACAGTCAGGCCAAAACCGTGCGGGCAGTCAATGCGGATACCGGCGAGGAAGAAATCTATACATATGATGCCTGCGTGATCGCGACCGGCGCGTCGGCGATTCTGCCGGATATGTCGGGAGTCGGTCTGCCGGGCGTGTTCAAGCTGCGCACGCCGGACGACGCGATCGGCCTGCGCGCGTTTGTTCAGGAGAAACCGGTGCGGCGCGCGGTGGTGGCCGGCGGCGGCTTTATCGGCCTGGAGGCGGCGGAAAACCTCAAGGCGCAGGGTGTGGCTGTAACGGTAGTGGACCTGGCGGAGCAGATCATGCCGAACGTACTGGACCCGGAAATGGCGGCGTACGCCCAAAAGCATCTGGTCAAAAACGGGATTCGTGTACTCACCGGCACCCGTCTCGAGGCGGTGCTCGGCGAGGGGGAGGTTACCGGCGTCAAGACCGACGGCGGCGTAATTCCGGCGGATGCGGTGATTATGTGCATCGGTATCCGTCCGAATACGGCGTTTTTGGCCGGCAGCGGAATCGACCTGCAGCGCGGCCTGATCGTCACCGACGATCAGCTGCGCACGAACCTGCCGGACGTTTATGCGGCGGGCGACTGCGCGCTGGTGAAAAACCGCATTACCGGTGCGCCGCAGTGGTCGGCAATGGGGTCTTCCGCCAACTATGAAGGCCGCACCCTCGCACAGATTCTGGGCGGAGCGGAAAAGACCTATCCGGGCGTACTCGGCACCGGTGTGGTCAAGCTGCCGGGCCTCAACGCCGGGCGCACCGGTCTGACCGAGAGCCAAGCGCGCGCGGCCGGCTACGACGTGGAAACGGTGCTTGCTGTGACCGATGACAAGGCGCACTATTATCCGGACGCGGCGTTTTTCATCACCAAGCTGATCGCTGACCGGAATACGCATAAGCTGCTGGGCATGCAGGTGTTCGGCCCCGGCGCGGTGGACAAGATGGTGGATATCGCGGTGACCGGCATTTCGATGGGCGCGGCGCTGGAGGATTTTGAAAATCTCGATCTGGCCTACGCGCCGCCGTTTTCCACCGCCATCCATCCGTTTGTGCAGGCGGTGTATATCCTGCTCAACAAGCTCAGCGGCGATTTCACCAGCATGACGCCGCGCGAATACCTGGACAGCAGGGCCGAGGGTTACCGGGTGATCGATGTGGCGCCGGAACCTTCCATTCCGGGGGCGACCTTTGTCAATCTGGCGTCGGTCAATGGGGAAATCGAAGGCATTAAAAAGGACGAAAAGCTGCTGCTGGTCTGTGTGCGGGCGAAGCGGGCGTATTTTCTGCAGAACCGGCTGAAGTTTTACGGCTACACCAATACGGTGGTGCTCGAGGGCGCGACCACCTTCAACGATGTGCGGGTGAAGGGTGCGGTTACGGTTTCGCCGGCGGATATCACGCGGGTGAAAGCACTCGGCTTCCTGTGGGACAAGCGGACGCCGGATAAGTTCAACGGCCGGGTCATCACCCGCAACGGAAAAATTACGGCGGACGAGCATCGCGCGATCGCTGAGGCGGCCGAACGCTTCGGCTCCGGTGAGGTGACTATGACCTCCCGCCTGACGCTGGAAATTCAGGGAGTGCCCTACGAGAACATCGAACCGCTGCGCGCGTTCCTGGCGCAGTACGGGCTGGAGACCGGCGGCACGGGTTCCAAGGTGCGGCCGGTGGTGTCCTGCAAGGGGACCACCTGCCAGTACGGCCTGATCGACACCTTTGCGCTGTCGGAGGAAATCCACGAGCGTTTCTATCACGGCTACGCGGATGTGAAGCTGCCGCACAAGTTCAAAATCGCGGTCGGCGGCTGCCCGAACAACTGTGTCAAGCCGGATCTCAACGATCTCGGCATCATCGGCCAGCGGGTGCCGGAAATCCATGCGGATAAATGCCGGGGCTGCAAGGTCTGCCAGGTGGAGCGCAGCTGCCCGATTCAGGCGGCCAGACTGACTGACGGCAAGGTGACGATCGACGGCGAAGCCTGCAACCACTGCGGGCGGTGCATCAGCAAATGCCCGTTCGGTGCGCTGGAAACCGCGGTGACCGGCTATAAAATTTATCTGGGCGGCCGCTGGGGCAAAAAGGTCGCGCAGGGCCGTGCGCTCGATAAGGTGTTTACCGACAAGGAAGAGGTCATGGCGGTCATCGAAAAGGCGATCCTGCTGTTCCGTGAACAGGGTAACACCGGCGAGCGGTTTGCGGATACGGTTGCGCGGCTGGGCTTCGAGCAGGTGCAGGAGCAGCTCATGCGCGATGACCTGCTTGCGCGCAAGGCGGAAAATATTGCGGCGCAGAAGCATCTGAAGGGCGGTGCCACCTGCTGACGTGAAAAGACGGTTTTTTGTGTCGGTTTTGGCGGCAGCCTGTCTCCTGACGGGGGCGGGCTGTGCCGGCCGACCGGCGGAAAGCAGCGGGACGGAATCGGGCGTCTATTATGCCTTTACGGACGATGCGGGCCGCGAGGTGGTGCTGCCGGAGGCGCCACAGAAGGTGGCGGTGCTGTTTTCCTCCTTTGCGGACATATGGAAAACGGCAGGCGGTACGGTAAACATCACGGTGGGCGAAAGCGTCGGACGCGGCTTTGCCGACGAATCCGCGGTGCTGGTGGATGCGGGTGCCGGCAAGACGATCAACACCGAAAGCCTGATCGCGGCGGAGCCGGATCTGATTATCGGTTCGCTGGATATCGCCGCGCAGGCGGATGCGGTGAAACTCGCCGCGCAGGCGGGGTTCCCTGCGGCGGCGTTTAAGGTGGAATCGTTTGCCGATTATCTGCGGGTACTGAAAATCTGCACCGACATCACCGGCGACGCCGAAGCCTATGAGACGTATGGCACGGCGGTACAGGGACGGGTGGACGAGGTGTTGCAGAAAGCGCAGCAGAGCGGGCAGGTACAGCCGCGGGAGATTCTGTTCATCCGTGCCGGATCCAAAGCGAGCGCCACCAAGGCCAAAACGGCGAAGGACCATTTCGCGTGCGCCATGCTGCAGGAGATGGGAACCCACAACATCGCCGACGACGCGCCGGTGCTGCTGGACGGACTGAGCCTGGAGGAAATCCTGCTGCGCAATCCCGATTATATTTTCATCAGTACCATGGGGGACGAGCAGGCGGCCATAGATTACCTTGAGGGGGTATTCGCCGGCGAGGAATGGCAGGTACTCACCGCCATACAGGAGAAGCACTATACCTTTCTGCCCAAGGAACTTTTTCATTTTAAGCCGAACGCCCGTTGGGACGAGGCGTATCGCTATCTGTACGATCTGTTGTATCCATCCGCGTGAGCGAAGGAGGTCATGGCCATGCGGCAAGACAGGGCGTATCCCTGCCGGCATATCTGGTTTCTGCTGGTGCTGCTGGCGATTCTGGCCGCCGTCGTGACCGCCGGTCTGGCCTGCGGCAGCGCAGCCTTCAGCCTTCGGCAGCTTGCCGGAGGTTTTTTACGCGAACCCGGCTACGAAACCGAGGCCATCATTCTGCACGCGCTGCGCCTGCCGCGGGTGGCGGCCGGTATACTCGCGGGCGTGGGTCTTTCGGTGGCGGGCGTACTGCTGCAGGCAATGACCAACAACGCGCTGGCCAGCCCGAATATCATCGGCGTCAACGCCGGCGCGGGGTTCTGTGTGATTTTATGTCTGTGCTTCTTTCCCACGGCGTTTGCCGCGCTGCCGCTGGCGGCGTTTGTCGGCGCTTTTGCCACCACACTGTTCATTGTTACAGTGGCCGGCCGCGCGCGGGCGCCGCGGATCACGCTGCTGCTCGCGGGCATCGCCTGCAATGCGCTGCTCAATGCCGGAATTTCGTTTTTGTCGCTGCTGTACCCCGACGTGCTGCTCTCTTACAGTCATTTTTCGGTGGGCGGCTTTTCCGGCGTGGCGCTGGAGGAACTGGCCGTGCCGGCGGTGTTGATCGCGGGCTGTCTGCTCGCCGCTCTGGCCGCAGCCGGCAAGGCCAACCTGCTGTGCCTGGGGGACAGCATGGCGGCATCGCTGGGCGTCCGGGTGAAAGCGCTGCGGATTTTCTGCCTGCTGCTGGCCAGTGCGTCGGCGGCTGCGGTGGTATCCTTTGCCGGACTTCTGGGATTTGTCGGGCTGGTGGTGCCGCATATCGCCCGCCGGCTGGTGGGCAGCGAGCTGAAATGGCTGCTGTCGGTTTCTGTCCTGCTCGGGGCGTCGCTGACGGTGCTTTCGGATTTGGCCGGGCGGGTGCTGTTTGCGCCGAGCGAGCTGCCGGTCGGCATTGTAATGGCCTGCATCGGCGCGCCGTTCTTCTTTGTCCTTTTGCTGCGAAGGAGGGAAGAGGTATGATCTTTTCGGTCGAGCAGCTTTCCGCCGGTTACCGGGGAAAGCGCGTATTAGAGGATGTCTGTTTTGCGATACAGCCGCACAAGATTACGGCGTTGCTTGGGCGCAATGGCTGCGGCAAATCGACGCTGCTTGCCTGCGTCAATCAGCAGGTCGCCTACACCGGCAAAATTCTCTGCTGCGACCGGGATGTGTGCTTTATGACGCCGCGGGAGCGCGCCGCTGCCGTGGCGATTTTGCCGCAGGTGCTTGCTGTACCGTCGGTGACGGTGCGGGAACTGACCGCTTTTGGCCGCGCACCCTACAATGGCTGGGGCGGGCGACTGTCGGAGGCGGATCACAGGATTATCGCGCAGGCGATGGCGGATGCCGGTGTCGCCGAGATGGCGGATCGTCTTGTGCCGGAGCTGTCCGGAGGCGAGCGGCAGAAGGCATACATTGCCATGATTCTGGCGCAGAATACCCGACTTGTGCTGCTCGACGAGCCGACCACCTATCTGGATGCGGCAGGACAGGCGGCGTTTATGCAAATGCTGGAAATGCTGCGTAGCCGGCATAAAAAGACCATTCTGCTGGTGCTGCACGATCTGCAGACAGCGGCACGCTACGCCGACAATGCGGTGGTGCTGCACGAGGGTACGGTGCGGTTTTCCGGCAGCATGCCGGAATGTCTGGACAGCGGCGTACTGGAAGAGGTATTCTCCGTTAAGATGCGGCGGTTTGCTGAAGACGGACGGGATTACGTATTGTTTGAGGGAAAATAAAACACGGGTCGGACGATTGTCCGGCCCGTGTTTTTCAGTATGGTTTTATGAAATCAGCCGGATGTGCCGCCCGTTCCGTTCAATGAGGCCCTCGTCGCCGAGCCGCTTGAGCTCCCGCATCATCGCGCTGCGGTCAAGGCACAGGTATTCGGCCAGCGCGCTGTACGGCATCGGCACGGTGCAGCGGCGGCTTTCGTTCTGCTGACAGAGAATATCAAAATAGGTCAGCAGCTTCTGCCGTACGGTCGGCTGGGTGAGGACGTTGATCCGGTTGGCCTGCAGCTGGGATTTCTGCGCCGTCATCCGGAACAGGTTGCTGACCAGCTGGCTGTGATGGGCGCAGGCGTTCTGGCACCGCTTGATGATGTGCTCATAGTCGATGAACAGCACACGACACGGCTCACACGCTTTTACATAATAATCCTGCATCCCGACCGGCATCAGGAACAGCTCGCCGAACACCTGATTGCGGAACAGCTCTTCGAGAACGCTCTGGTTGCCGTCCGCGTCGCAGTAATACAGCCGGGCGTGACCCTCCAGCACAACCCCGATTTTCTGCGGCGTGCGGGTATAGGCCATGATGATTTCCTCGGCGGAAAAGCTCACCTCCCGGGAACGGAAGCAGGTGTGCATCGCCTGCTGTTCCTGCGGGGTGATATCGGTAAAAATGGTCAGTTCCTCCATGCTGTTTACGTCCTTTCAGCCTTCCCGCATCTGTGGTAACCGGATAAGCAGCATCCGGAATATGGGGATAATTATTGGTTAGACACACTATATATGGTATTATATTTCAAAAGTGTTGCGCATGCAACACCTAAAAGAAAAAAAGTATGCTACAATCGGGAAGGCTTGAAAAGGGCCGGCGAAAATACAGGATGGAAAGGGCAGTCGGGGTATGAAAATCATCAAGAGAAACGGTTCCGAGGCGGCGTTTGACATAAGCAAAATCATTGTGGCGATCACCAAGGCCAACAATGCGGACGAACAGCATCGTGAGCTGACCAGTGACCAGATCCGGGATATCGCGGCCAGCGTGGAGGCGAGCTGCCTGAAAATGGGGCGTGCGCCGTCGGTTGAGGAGATACAGGATTTGGTCGAGAACCAGATCATGCAGAAGGGCGCATTCGAGGTGGCCAAGCGGTACATCAAGTACCGCTATACCCGTTCGCTTGCCCGCCGGGCCAACACCACCGACAACCAGATCCTCAGCCTCATCGAGTGCAACAACGAAGAGGCCAAACAGGAAAACGCCAACAAAAACCCCACGGTCAACAGCGTGCAGCGCGACTATATGGCCGGCGAGGTTTCCAAGGATATCACCCGCCGCGTGCTGCTGCCGCAGGAAATTGTGGAAGCGCATGAGCAGGGAATTATCCACTTCCACGATACCGACTATTTCGCGCAGCATATGCACAACTGCGATCTGGTCAATCTGGAGGACATGCTGCAGAACGGCACCGTCATCACCGGCACCCTCATCGAAAAGCCGCACAGCTTTTCCACCGCCTGCAACATCGCTACCCAAATTGTCGCGCAGGTGGCCAGCAACCAGTATGGCGGGCAGAGCATCAGCCTGGCGCATCTCGCCCCGTTTGTGCAGGTCTCCCGCGAGAAGATCCGCCGTGAGGTGATTCAGGAGGCCACCGAGCTGGGCGGCGATCTGTCGGAAGACAAGATCATGACCATCGTTGAACGCCGTCTGCGCGAAGAGGTCAAGCGCGGGGTGCAGACCATCCAGTATCAGGTCGTGACCCTGATGACCACCAACGGACAAGCCCCCTTCATCACCGTGTTCATGTATCTCAACGAGGCGAAAAACGAGCAGGAGAAGAAGGATCTCGCGATGATCATCGAGGAGGCGCTGCTCCAGCGCTACGAAGGGGTTAAGAACGAGAAGGGTGTTTGGGTGACGCCGGCTTTCCCGAAGCTGATCTATGTGCTGCAGGAGGACAACATCCAGCCCGGTTCGCCGTACTACTACCTGACCGAGCTTGCGGCCAAGTGCACCGCCAAGCGGCTGGTACCGGACTACATCTCCGAAAAGAAGATGAAGGAGCTCAAGGAAGGCAACTGCTTCCCGGTCATGGGCTGCCGCAGCGCGCTCAGCCCGTGGAAGGATGAGAACGGCAACTACCAGTTTTACGGCCGCTTCAATCAGGGTGTGGTTACCCTCAATCTGGTGGATGTCGCCCTCAGCTCCGAGGGGGATATGGACAAGTTCTGGAAGGTGTTTGACGAGCGTCTTGACCTGTGCTACCGTGCACTGATGTGCCGGCACGAACGGCTTAAAGGTACCCTGTCGGATGCGGCGCCGATTCTGTGGCAGTACGGCGCGATTGCCCGGCTGAAAAAGGGCGAGCCGATCGACAAGCTGCTGTATGGCGGTTATTCGACCATTTCGCTCGGCTATGCGGGACTGTGCGAATGCGTGCGCTACATGACCGGCAAATCTCACACCGATCCGAGCGCTACGCCGTTTGCGCTCGCCGTGATGAAATATATGAACGCCGCCTGCGACCGCTGGAAGGCGGAAACCACCATCGGGTTCGGCATTTACGGTACCCCGCTCGAGAGTACCACCTACAAGTTTGCCAAATGCCTGCAGAAGCGCTTCGGCATCATCGAAGGGGTCACCGACAAGCCCTATATCACCAACAGCTACCATGTGCATGTGACCGAGGAGATCGACGCGTTCGAAAAGCTCCGGTTCGAGTCCCAGTTTCAGGCGCTGTCTACCGGCGGGGCGATCAGCTATGTGGAGGTGCCGAATATGCAGCACAATCTCGAGGCGGTGCTGCAGATCATCCGCTATATCTATGACAACATCATGTACGCCGAGCTGAACACCAAGAGTGATTACTGCCAGGAGTGCGGGTTTGACGGGGAGATTCAGATTGTCGAGGACGACGGCAAGCTCGTGTGGGAATGCCCGAACTGCGGCAACCGCGATCAGGACAAGATGAATGTCGCCCGCCGTACCTGCGGCTACATCGGCACGCAGTTCTGGAACCAGGGCCGTACCGCCGAAATCAAGGAGCGGGTACTGCACCTGTAAATCGAATAGGGGGACGCCGCGTTGTATTACGGACAGATCAAAAAAACCGATATCGCCAACGGTCCCGGGGTACGGGTATCGCTGTTTGTTTCCGGCTGTACCCGGCACTGCAAAAACTGCTTCAATCCCGAGACCTGGAGTTTTACTTACGGAAAACCGTTCACTCCGCAGACGGAGGAGGAGCTTCTGCAGGCGCTTGCCCCGGCCTATATCAACGGCCTGAGCCTACTCGGCGGGGAGCCGTTCGAGCCGGCCAACCAGTGGGAACTGCTTCTCTTTCTCCGGCGCGTGCGTAAAGCGTATCCCGAAAAGGATATCTGGTGCTATACCGGCTGTACGCTGGACACTGATCTGGCGCCGGGCGGTGCGAACTATACCGAAGTCACTGAAGAAATGCTCGGGCAGATCGACGTTTTGGTGGATGGCGCCTTTGTGGAGGCGCTCAAGGATATCACCCTGCGCTTCCGCGGTTCGTCGAACCAGCGGCTGATCGATTTACGGGCATCCCGTCAGCAGGGCGGGATTGTCCTCTGGCAGGGATAAAAGGATAAGCGGGAACGCGGAGGCGGCAGTCTCCGCGTTCTTTTTATGTCTGGCGGCATGCGGATAACACCGACAGAAAAATTATCCTTTTTCTATGTAAAGCTATTGACAAGAGAGTTAGTTGGTGCTAACATATGGTTTGGTTAGATAAAGCTAACTCTTGCGAGGCAATCCACAACAGGGTTAGGGAGCCTGTATTCCGGGGAAAGGACTGGACGTATGATGCCGTTGACGCTGGCTGCTGTGGGCGAGGAAAACAGGATTAAAAAAATAGGGGGCAAGCCGGAGGTGCGTGCGCATCTTGAAAACCTCGGTTTTGTTGTAGGGGGAAACGTAACGATCATTTCCACCATCGGCGGCAATCTGATTGTCAATGTCAAGGATTCCCGTGTGGCAATCAGCCGGGAGATGGCCGGCAAAATCATGGTGTAAGGCCGGAGATTTGGTATAATGGGCGGCAGCCCTTTATCAACAGGGGAAAGGATATGGTGGTATGAAAACATTGAGACAGGTCAAGATCGGGGATACGGTCACGGTGGTGAAGCTGCATGGAGAAGGTGCCATCAAGCGCCGGATCATGGATATGGGGCTTACCAAGGGCACGTCCGTACATGTGCGCAAGGTTGCGCCGCTGGGGGACCCGGTGGAGGTTACGGTGAGGGGATATGAATTATCCCTCCGTAAGGAAGATGCGGATATGATCGAGGTACAGTGATCCGCATTTTTTGTATCTGATAGTTAGTCTAAACTAATTGCTTTAAAGGGGAGAATCATTTATGGAAATCCGCATAGCCCTTGCGGGAAACCCGAACAGCGGCAAAACCACTCTGTTCAATGCGCTGACCGGCTCTAACCAGTTTGTGGGAAACTGGCCGGGCGTTACGGTCGAAAAAAAGGAGGGCAAGCTGAAAAAGCATGATGACGTGGTCATCATGGACCTTCCGGGCATTTACTCCTTATCGCCGTATACCCTGGAAGAGGTGGTAGCGCGCAATTACCTGATCAACAACCGTCCGGATGCCATTCTGAACATCATCGACGGCACCAATCTGGAGCGCAACCTGTATCTGACCACTCAGCTGACCGAGCTGGGCATCCCGGTGGTTGTGGCGGTCAACATGATGGATGTCGTCAAGAAAAACGGCGATGTTATCCGCATCGATGAGCTTTCGCGCGAACTGGGCTGCCGCGTGGTGGAAATCTCCGCGCTGAAGGGAACCGGCGTCATGGAAGCGGCCGAGGAAGCGGTCAAAGCGGCTTCCGGCACAAAAACCGTGCCGCAGCACAGTTTCAGCGGCGTCGTGGAGCATGCACTCGCCCATATCGAGGAAGCGGCGGTGCACGGTCTTCCGGCCGAACAGCAGCGCTGGTATGCGATCAAAATTTTTGAGCGCGACGAAAAGGTGCTTGAGCAGCTCAAGCTGGACAAGGCGGTACTCGAGCATATTGAGGAAGACATCAAGGCCGCGGAAGAAGAGATGGACGACGATGCCGAGAGCATTATCACCAACGAGCGATATCTGTACATAGCGTCGATTATCAAGGGCTGCTACAAGAAAAAGAGTCAGGGCAAGCTGACGGTGTCGGATAAAATCGACCGGGTGGTGACCAACCGTTGGCTGGCGCTGCCGATTTTCGCAGTGGTTATGTTCATCGTCTATTTCGTGTCGGTGACCACGGTCGGCACCTGGGCGACCGACTGGGCGAACGACGGTGTGTTCGGTGACGGCTGGCACCTGTTCGGTATCGGTTCGTTGGCCTATGAGGAAGCGGCGGAGGAATACGCCGTGCCCGGGGCAATGGTCGAAGCTTTTGAAACGGCGGCGGAGGAAGCTGGTCTGGATCCGGCAGCGGCAGAGTCGCTGACCACCACCGCCTACCTGTACGATGACGACGGCAATGTGGAAGAAGAGCTGCCGGTGGATTTTGCTGCCTACACCAAGGCGGCAGCGCTTGAGGAGCCTGACCCGACGGAATACGGCGTATGGGTGCCGGGGCTTCCGGTGCTGATCGGCGCCGGCCTTGACGCGGTAAACTGTGCGGACTGGCTGCGGGGGTTGATCCTCGACGGCATTGTCGGCGGCGTCGGCGCGGTGCTCGGCTTTGTGCCGCAGATGCTGGTGCTCTTCATCTTTCTGGCGTTCCTGGAAAGCTGCGGCTATATGGCCCGCATCGCGTTTGTGATGGACCGTATTTTCCGCAAATTCGGTCTGTCGGGCAAGTCCTTTATCCCGATGCTCATCGGCACCGGCTGCGGCATTCCCGGCATCATGGCCTCGCGTACCATTGAAAATGAGCGCGACCGTCGGATGACCGTTATGACGACGACCTTCATCCCCTGCGGTGCAAAGCTGCCGATCATTGCGCTGATTGCCGGCGCGCTGTTCGGCGGGGCCTGGTGGGTGGCGCCGAGCGCCTATTTTGTCGGCATTGCGGCGATCATCGTCTCTGGTATCATGCTTAAGAAGACCAGGATGTTTGCCGGTGACCCGGCGCCGTTCGTCATGGAGCTGCCGGCTTATCACCTGCCCACGGTCGGCAACGTGCTCCGCTCCATGTGGGAGCGTGCCTGGTCCTTCATTAAGAAGGCGGGTACCGTGATCCTGCTCTCCGCCATCGTTCTCTGGTTCCTGCAGGGCTTCGGCGTGGAGAACGGCCGCTTCGGCATGGTGGAAGATCTGAACAATTCTATCCTCGCCGTTATCGGTAATGCGATCGCCTGGCTGTTCATTCCGCTCGGCTGGGGCAACTGGCAGAGCGCAGTGGCGGCCATCACCGGCCTGATTGCCAAGGAAAACGTCGTCGGCACCTTCGGCGTGCTGTTCGGCGGATTTGACGAGGTGGCCGAAAACGGCTGGCAGATCTGGGCGAATATGCGGGAGGTATTTACCGGCCTGTCGGCGTATTCCTTCCTGGTGTTCAACCTGTTGTGCGCGCCGTGCTTCGCGGCGATGGGCGCCATCAAGCGGGAGATGAATTCCGCCAAATGGACCTTCTTCGCCATCGGTTATCAGTGTGTGTTCGCGTATGCGGTTTCGCTGGTGATCTACCAGCTGGGCATGCTGTTTACCGGTCAGGGCAATGTCATCGGCTCGATTGCAGCCTTTGCCATTGTGGCGCTGATCCTGTTCCTGCTTTTCCGCCCGTACCGGGAGAGCAAAACGCTGAAGACAAAAGTACGGGTATAATTTTTATCAAGGGGGCAACGTTATGCTGAACTTTCTGGCGCAAAACTGGGGAACGCTGTTTGTCGGTGCGCTCATCATCGCGATTATTGTGCTGGTGGTGATTAAACTGCGGCGGGATCACAAAAAAGGAACGTCCCCCTGCGGCTGTGGATGTGACAACTGTCCCTCCTCCGGCATGTGTCACAAAAAATAGAGACATATTTTATCCGCAGAAAACCGCCCTGTGCCAAGGCACAGGGCGGTTTTTCCCTTTGTGTTACCGATATGGTTCGGAAAATCTTGTTGACAAATCAACAATCGATTGCTATAATGCGTCTTGTTGATTTGTCAACGAGATACGCGGTGAAACAGAAAGGAACGACACCATGAAAAGGGCTTTTTCAGCGATCAATGCGGTGATGCTGGTGGTGATTCTGGCGCTGGATGCGGCGTATATGACGGTTGGCGGCCTCGGCCTGAAGGCGGTTACCAGCTGTATGTTTGTGCTTACCGGACTGCTTAATCTGGTTTACGGCATCAAAGCCGGAGCAGACCGGAAATTTCCGGTCTGGATGGCGGTGGCGCTCACCTTTGCCATGCTGGGAGATGTCCTGCTGGGGATCAACTTCTATCTGGGCACGGCGGTTTTCGGAATCGGGCATATTTTCTATTTTGTGTCCTACTGCACGCTTGTCGGGTTTAACCGACGCGATTTTCTCTGCAGTGTCTGCATTTTCCTTCTGGCACTGGGCATCATTCTCTTTGTCCCGTTCCTGGAATTTGGCGGTGCGCTGATGCAGGGGGTCTGCTGCGCCTACGCCCTGATCATCTCCTTTATGGTCGGCAAGGCGGTTTCCAATCTCCTGGGCCACCGAAACGTGTTTACGGTAATTGTGGCGGTCGGAAGCATCCTGTTTTTTGTTTCCGATCTGATGCTGGTGCTTGATCGTTTCGGCACCATCCCCAACGCCGGGTATTTCTGCCTGGGCACCTATTATCCCGCCCAGTTTCTTTTGGCGTTTTCGATTTTTTCCTATGCAGGTCTGAAGCGGGACAAAGCGGACAGAAAAGGAGCCGGCTATGTGCGAACGGATGGAACAGTTTGAGCGTTTTACGACGGCCGTTACCCGCGCCCATAAATGCATTCAGAAGGCCAAAAAGGCCGAGACCGAGCGCATGGGGCTGAAGGGGCGGCAGGTGATGTGCCTGTATTATCTCGGCAAAAGCGCCGGTGGTCTTACGGCGGCGGAATTATGCCAGTTGTGCCACGAGGATAAGGCGGCCATCTCCCGTACGCTGGTCGACCTGACAGAGATGGGGCTGATTGCGCCGTGTGCAGACCCCAAACGGAAATACCGCGAAAAGCTCACCCTTACGGCACAAGGCCGGGAAAAGGATGTACAGATGCGTGAGGCCATTGAGCGTGCCGTGCGCGGGGCGTCCGTGGGCTTCGGCGAAGCGGAAAGAGCCTGTTTTTACCGGGTGTTTTTTACCATTATCGACAATCTGGAAAAGCTTTATGCGCCATAAAGGAGACTCTGAATGAGGTTTATCAAACGAATATTCTGCCGGTGCTTTCAGGAGGTGTTTCACCTGGTTATTCCGGTGCTGCCTTACAAAACGCCGGAGGTTCTGCGCGGAATTGACCGGGTTCCGGAACTTTTGGAAAAGAAACAGATCTGCAGGGTCCTGCTTGTTACCGATGAAGCGGTAAAAGCTTGCGGGCTGACCCGTCCGCTGGAAACAGCCTTGGCGGAAAAGGGCATTTTTCTCGCGGTATACGATAAGACGGTTGCCAACCCGACCACGCAGAATGTGGAGGATGCGCGGCGGATGTACGTGGAAAACAGCTGTCAGGCGCTCATCGGCTTCGGCGGCGGTTCGCCTATTGACTGCGCCAAAGTTGTGGGGGCCAGGGTGGTCAAACCAAAGCAGCCGGTTTCCCGAATGAAGGGGCTGCTGAAAATCCGCAAAAAGCTCCCGCTGCTGATCGCAGTTCCCACCACCGCCGGAACCGGCAGTGAAACCACTCTTGCCGCCGTCATTACCGACAGCGATACGCGGCATAAGTTCCCGATTAACGATTTCCCGCTTATCCCGCCGTATGCGGTGCTGGATCCTGCGATGACAAAATCGCTGCCGCCGTTCCTGACGGCTACCACCGGGATGGATGCGCTTACTCATGCGGTTGAAGCATTTATCGGCCGTTCCACAACCCAGCAGACGCGGGAATATGCGCTGGAGGCCGTGCGGCTGATTTTCGGAAATCTGGAGACCGCGCATCGCTGCGGCGGGGACATGGCTGCCCGCACCGGTATGCTCAGGGCGGCTTTCCTGGCCGGCGCTGCATTCACGAAATCGTATGTAGGCTATTGCCATGCCGCGGCGCATGCACTCGGCGGGAGGTACAATACCCCGCATGGGCTGGCGAATGCGGTGCTGCTTCCGGTTACGCTGGAGGCGTACGGCGCCTGCATACATAAGAAGCTGAAACGGCTTGCCGTTGCGGCAAAGCTCTGCGGGGAAGAAACCGGAGAGGAAGAAGCGGCGGTGTGTTTTATGCAAAAAATCCGCGCGATGAATCAGGCGATGGGCATCCCCGCAGTGCTGCCGGAAATTCGGCGGGAGGATATACCGGAGCTTGCCCGCCACGCGGATAAGGAAGCGAATCCACTGTACCCGGTTCCGGTGCTGCTGGATGCGCTGCAGCTGGAACGCCTGTTTTATGCCATCAAGGAGGAGTGAACCATGCAGGAAAACGAAATACAGGCCATTGTCGCCGGACAGCGGCAGTTCTTTTTCAGCGGCAAGACCCTGCCGCTGGATTATCGCATTCAGGCCCTGAAAAGGCTGAAACAGGCCATTGTCGGCAATCAGAAGAAAATTGCCGATGCCCTTCAGCAGGATCTCGGTAAAAGTGAGGCTGAAGGCTTTATGTGCGAAACCGGTCTGGTGCTCAGCGAAATCAGCTATATGCTGCGGCATATCCGCCGGTTTGCCCGGGAGAAAACGGTGTATACGCCGCTTTCGCAGTTCGCCGCGGGCAGCCGTATCCGGCCGACACCTTACGGCGTTACGCTGATTATGAGCCCCTGGAACTATCCGTTTCTGCTCACGGTCGATCCGCTGGTGGATGCGCTGGCGGCCGGCAATACCGCTGTGGTCAAGCCGAGCGCTTATTCGCCGGCGACAAGTGCTGTGGTGGAAGAGCTTCTTTCATCGGTTTTTCCGCCCGCATATGTGGCGGTGGTGACCGGCGGGCGGGAGGAAAACCGGTGCCTGCTGAATGAAAAATTTGATCACATCTTTTTCACCGGCAGCCAGGCGGTGGGCCGCGAAGTGATGCGCAAAGCGGCCGATCATCTGACGCCGGTGACGCTGGAGCTCGGCGGGAAGAGTCCCTGCATTGTGGATGCGACGGCCAAAATTCCGCTGGCGGCCCGGCGGATTGTCTTCGGCAAATTTCTCAACTGCGGCCAGACCTGCGTGGCGCCGGATTACATCCTCTGCGACGCTAAAGTGAAAAAAGAGCTGCTGGCCTGTATGAAGGCGGAAATCCAAAGGCAGTTCGGTGCGGAGCCTCTGCGCAATGAGAACTACGGCAAAATCATCAACGCCAAGCATTTTGCCCGCCTGATGGGACTGATCGACCAGAAGAAGGTGTTCTGCGGCGGCCAGTATGAGGAGGAGAGTCTGCGTATTGCCCCCACGATACTGGATAATGTCACGCTGGATGACGCTGTGATGCAGGAGGAGATTTTCGGACCGGTGCTGCCGGTGCTCACCTTCGAGGATATCGGCGAGGTCATCGCCCATGTCAACAGCCATGAAAAGCCGCTGGCACTGTATATCTTTTCGCAGGACAGGCGGACCATTCGCGAGGTTACCACCCGCTGCGGCTACGGCGGCGGATGTGTCAACGACGTGGTCGTCCATCTGGCGACCAGCAATATGGGTTTCGGCGGCGTCGGTGAGAGCGGCATGGGCGCCTATCACGGCAAAGCGGGCTTTGCCGCTTTTTCCCATCACAAGAGCATCCTGGACAAAAAAACCTTTATGGATCTGCCGATGCGCTATCAGCCGTATACCTCTTTCCACGAAAAATTGATACGCCTGTTCCTGCGGTGATCGGGTCGGGCGGAGAGAAAAAGCGTTTCCGTTTCGGAAACGCTTTTTTTGCCGACAAAACCGGAGAAAAGCACATAGTCGTCCCGACGGATACGGGAAAAAACAGCAAACTCTGCCCAAATGTAAACATATGTTCCTTTTTTTAGAAAAAAGCATTTACTTTGAGGACAGGAATGGTATAATAAAGTGTATTCCCGTGCCGGGAAACCGGACGGCGGCGGAGCGTTCCGGCACAGAGCGGGCGGATGGCCTGTGCTTTGCTGGAGCCCCTTGGCTGAATATCAACGGTATGGAGCGAAAGCCTATGGAAAGCTTTAAATTAGTCTCTCAATACAAGCCGACCGGGGATCAGCCGGAGGCGATTGCGAAGCTGGTGGATGGTATCCGCAAGGGCGACCGGGAGCAGACGCTGCTGGGCGTTACAGGGTCGGGCAAAACCTTTACGATGGCGAATGTCATCGCCCAAGTTAACCGGCCGACTCTGGTGCTGGCGCACAACAAAACGCTCGCTGCACAGCTTTGCACGGAATTTCGGGAGTTTTTTCCGGAAAATGCCGTGGAGTATTTTGTCTCCTATTATGATTATTATCAGCCGGAGGCATATATCCCTTCCACCGATACCTATATCGAGAAGGATTCCGCGATCAATGACGAGATCGACAAGCTGCGCCATTCGGCAACTTCGGCGCTGTCCGAGCGACGGGATGTCATCATTGTCGCGAGCGTATCCTGCATCTATTCCCTGGGCGACCCGATCGATTACCGCAGCATGGTGATTTCGCTGCGGCCGGGGATGGCCAAAAGCCGGGATGAACTGCTGGCCAAGCTGGTGGAGCTGCAGTACGAGCGCAACGACATCAATTTTGTCCGGAATAAGTTTCGGGTGCGCGGCGACGTGGTGGAGATTTATCCGGCATACGCCAACGATATCGTGATCCGGGTGGAGTTTTTCGGCGACGAAATCGACCGAATCAGCGAAATCCACGCGTTGACCGGTGAGCTCAAGGGCGTTGTGCAGCATGTGGCGATCTATCCGGCTTCGCATTACATCGTGCCGCCGGAAAAAATGCAGAGTGCGGTTGAGGAAATCCGCCGCGAGCTGGACGAGCGGGTGGAGTGGTTCAAAAGCGAGGGCAAGCTGCTGGAAGCGCAGCGGATCCTGCAGCGCACACGCTACGACATTGAAATGCTCCAGGAGGTCGGCGTCTGCAAGGGCATTGAGAACTATTCGCGGGTGTTGTCAGGGCGTGCGCCCGGTTCGACGCCGTGCACGCTGCTCGACTATTTCCCGGAGGATTTCCTCCTGTTTGTGGACGAATCGCATGTTACCCTGCCGCAGGTGCGTGGGATGTTCGGCGGCGACTTTGCCCGCAAGAAAAGCCTGGTGGATTATGGTTTCCGTCTGCCGAGCGCCTATGACAACCGGCCGCTGAATTTTGACGAATTTTACAGCCACGTGCATCAGGCGGTATTTGTCAGCGCGACCCCCGGCGAGCTGGAACGGGAACGCAGCGCGCAGATTGTGGAGCAGGTGATCCGGCCTACTGGTCTGACCGATCCGGAAATTATCGTCAAGCCGGTCGAAGGACAGATCGACGATCTGATGGAGGAAATCCGGCTGCGGGCGGCACGGCAGGAACGGGTGCTGGTCACCACGCTGACCAAAAAGATGGCGGAGGATCTGACCACCTTCCTCGACAACGCGGGGATCCGGGTGCGCTACATGCATCACGACATCGACACGATGGAGCGCATGGAGATCATCCGCGACCTTCGGCTGGGCGAATTCGATGTGCTGGTGGGTATCAACCTGCTGCGTGAGGGGCTCGACCTGCCGGAGGTTTCTCTCGTCGCTATCCTCGACGCGGATAAGGAGGGGTTCCTGCGTTCGGAGACCTCGCTGGTGCAGACTATCGGCCGTGCGGCGCGCAATGCGGGCGGACAGGTAATCATGTACGCCGACCAGGTGACGCCGTCGATGGAGCGGGCGATCAGCGAAACCAACCGCCGCCGGGCGATCCAAATGGCATACAACGAGGCGCACGGCATCGTTCCGAAAACCATCATCAAAGATGTGCGCGGGGTGATCGAGATCACCTCCCACAACAAAAAGGGAAACAAAACGTCTGCTAAGCAGCTCAGCCGCGCCGAACGGCAGCAGCGCATTGAGCAGCTGACCAAGGAAATGAAGGCGGCAGCAAAGCTGCTGGAATTCGAGCATGCCGCCTGGCTGCGGGATGAGATTGAAAAGCTGAAAAAATAAGCGGAGAGGCGCCGCGCTTTTCCAGAATTACGGGTGCTCCCGGCGGCAGCGGGGAACACGGGAACAGGAAGGCAAAAATATGCAGAATACCAGACTGATTATCAAAGGGGCCAGGGAGCACAACCTGAAAAATATCGATCTTGATATACCGCGTGACAAGCTTATTGTCTTTACCGGTCTGTCCGGTTCGGGCAAGTCCTCGCTGGCCTTTGACACGATTTATGCGGAGGGGCAGCGGCGGTATGTCGAGAGCCTGTCCTCCTATGCGCGGCAGTTCCTCGGCCAGATGGAAAAGCCGGACGTGGATTATATCGAGGGGCTGTCGCCGGCAATTTCCATTGATCAGAAGACGACCTCCAAAAATCCGCGCTCGACGGTGGGGACGGTGACCGAGATCCACGACTATCTCCGGTTGCTGTATGCCCGCATCGGCATCCCGCACTGCCCGGTCTGCGGGCGGGAGATCCGGCAGCAGACGGTGGATCAGATTGTGGATCAGGTCATGACACTGGAGGCCGGGACGCGGATTCAGCTGCTTGCTCCGGTGGTACGCGGGCGCAAGGGCGAGCATGTTAAGGAATTCGACGCGGCGCGCAAGTCCGGCTATGTGCGGGTCCGGGTGGACGGCAATATTTATGATCTTTCGGAAAAGATTGAGCTGGAGAAAAACAAAAAGCACACCATTGAAGTGGTGGTCGACCGGCTGGTAATCAGCGACGAGATCAAGGGGCGGCTGGCTGATTCCATCGAAACGGCAACCACGCTGTCCGGCGGCCTGCTGACGGTGGATGTGATCGGCGGGAAGGAAATGACCTTTTCCCAAAACTATTCCTGTCCGGAGCACGGCGTGAGTATTGAAGAGCTGTCCCCGCGGATGTTTTCCTTCAACAATCCCTTCGGGGCCTGTTCGAAGTGCACAGGGCTGGGGATTTTTATGTCGATGGATCCGGATCTGATTATTCCGGACAAGCGTCTGTCCATCCGCGGCGGTGCGATTCAGGCGAGCGGCTGGGGCTACGCCAATGGCGGCACCATTGCCCAGATGTATTACGAGGCGCTGGCGGCGCATTACGGCTTTTCCCTGGATACGCCGGTGGGCGAGCTGCCGCCGAAAATTATCGATATCCTGCTGTACGGCACCAAAGGTGAGAAAATCCGTATGGTGCGCAAGATGGAGTACGGTCAGGGTGAATACAACACCGATTTTGAGGGGATTCTCAATAATCTGCAGCGCCGCTACCGGGAAACGCAGAGCGACTGGATGAAGGAGGAGCTGGAGGCCCATATGTCGCAGGTGCCCTGCCCGGAATGCGCAGGCAAGCGTCTGCGGCCGGAAAGCCTCGCGGTGACGGTCGGCGGTATCAATATCGCGGATTTTTCGGAAAAATCCGTGGAGGACGCGCTGGCGTTCATTGAACAGCTGGAACTGAACGAACGGGAGCACTGGATTGCCGACCGTATCCTCAAGGAAATCCGGGAGCGGCTGGGCTTCCTGCAGAGCGTGGGGCTCGGCTACCTGAATCTTTCGCGGCCGTCGGGTACGCTGTCCGGCGGCGAGAGCCAGCGCATCCGGCTGGCGACGCAGATCGGTTCCTACCTGATGGGGGTACTGTATATTCTGGACGAGCCGAGCATCGGCCTGCATCAGCGGGATAACGACCGGCTAATCGCTACGCTGCGCCATCTGCGCGATCTCGGCAATACGCTGATCGTGGTGGAGCACGACGAAGATACCATGCGGGCGGCGGACTGGATTGTGGATATCGGTCCGGGTGCCGGCGTGCATGGCGGCGAGCTGGTATGCTCCGGCACATTTGACGATATCTGCGCCTGTGAGCGCTCGGTGACCGGGCAGTATCTCAGCGGCAAGCGGCGGATTCCGGTGCCGGAAAAGCGGCGGCCGGGCTCCGGAAAGCTGCTGACCGTCCGCGGCGCGTCGGAGCATAATCTCAAAAATATCGATGTGTCCTTCAAGCTCGGCGCTTTCAACTGTGTGACCGGTGTGTCGGGTTCCGGGAAGTCCTCGCTGGTCAACGAGATCCTCTATAAAAAACTGGCAGCGGAGCTCAACGGCGCCAAAACCCGCGCTGGCGCCCATCGCGCAATTGAAGGTATGGAATTCCTCGACAAGGTTATTGATATCGACCAGTCGCCGATCGGCCGTACGCCGCGTTCCAACCCTGCGACCTATACCGGGGTATTCAACGATATCCGGGAGCTGTATGCCTCTACCGCAGACGCCAAAATGCGCGGCTTCTCGTCCGGGCGCTTTTCCTTCAACATCAAGGGCGGCCGGTGCGAGGCCTGTCAGGGCGACGGTATCGTGAAGATCGAGATGCATTTCCTGCCGGATATCTATGTGCCGTGTGAAGTCTGCAAGGGCAGGCGCTACAACCGGGAAACGCTGGAGGTCAAATACAAGGGCAAGAGCATTTACGACGTGCTGGAGATGACGGTGGAGGAGGGGCTGGAGTTCTTCCAGAGCATTCCCAAGATCGCCCGCCGTCTCCAGACACTGTATGATGTGGGGTTGGGCTATATCAAAATCGGCCAGCCGGCGACCACCCTGTCCGGCGGTGAGGCGCAGCGGGTGAAGCTGGCCACCGAGCTGTCCCGGCGGGCGACCGGTAAAACGGTATATATTCTGGACGAGCCGACCACCGGCCTGCATACGGCGGATGTTCATCAGCTGATCGGTGTGCTGCAGAAGCTGGTGGACGGCGGCAACACGGTGATCGTGATCGAGCACAATCTGGATATGATTAAAACTGCAGACTATGTGATTGACCTCGGCCCGGAGGGCGGTGACCTGGGCGGTACGCTGGTTGCGGCCGGCACGCCGGAGGATATCGCCGCGGTAGAAAAGTCGTATACAGGGCAATACCTGCGGGAAATCCTCAAACGCGGATAAAACAAAAGCCCGCCGCCGGTAAGTTTTACCGACGGCGGGCTTTTGTTATGTTGGTTTACTTGTCCAGATGCTTTTTAAAGAAGAAGTATACACCCGCGGCAGAGGCCAGAAGAATGGCGAGAGCCAACACCGCTTTGGTCCCGCTGCCGGTTTGGGTGAAATCATCGTCCGTGGCTTTTTCCACCGTGATTTCGCACGCGGCGGTTTTTCCGTTCACGGTCGTGGCGGTTATGGTCACGTTGCCTTCCTTTTGGGCCGTAACCAGACCGTTTTCATCCACCGCGGCAACGGCCGGGTCGGAGGAAGTCCAGGCGATGTTCTTGTCCTTGGCGGCTTCCGGTTCCACCGTGGCCTTCAGCTGGAGCGTCTTGCCCGCTTCCAGCTTTGCGGAGGTTTTGTCGAGGGTTACGCCGGTGATATAGGTAAAGGTGACGTCGATGTCGCCCGCCTCTTCGATGGTATAGGCCTCTTTGTCCACGTTCAGCAGCACACGTCCGGTGACCGTGGCGGAATCCGCGTCGGGAGAGGTGAAAAGGATGGCCGGTTCACCGGCGATTTCCGCATTCTCCACCCGAATTTTGGCATTTTCCACCGTAGCTTCCGGCTCTTTGCCGCTGGCGACAACCTGTCCGCTGACGGTGCCGCCGGTAATGGTGACCGCGGTATTTTCCACCTTGCCATTATAGCCGCCGCCGAAGACATACCGGCCGATGGTGCCGCCGGCGATTTCGATGGAAACCTCTTTGGTCAGGGCATTGAGCGCGCCGCCGCAAATATCCCGTATATTATCGCAGTCTTTGATGATGACAGCCGCTTTGTTGGTGATGCCGTTGGCGCCGCCGATGCTGCCGCCGTAGACCTTATTGGTTACTACGACGGTTTCACCGTCCACAACCACGCGGCTTTCCCCAACCGGACCGCCATTGCCGCCACCGCAGACGTTGGTATAAGTGCCCCCGGTCACCAGAACATCGGTGGTTTCCACACGGCTGCCGCTGCCGCCGGTCACGTAGCTGATCGTATTGCCTTCGCCGGCGACGATTTCCGCTTTATTCACATCGGCGGGTGCGCCGTTCAGTACGCGGGATTCACTCATGCCGCCGCCGGACACGCTGTACAGCGTGGAGCCGGTGACTTTAACCGAAGCGGTGCCGGTCACTTTGGTGCTCAGCCCGCCGCCGTTGACCACGCCGGTGGTTCCCTTCTGATCGCAGTTTTCGACCACGAGCGAGGTATTTTCCGCGTCTGCAAACGGGCCGCCGCCCCACACGGTACAGGTGTACAGGCTCAGGTTCTTCAGAGTGGTCGGTATGCCGTTGGCATAAAGCGAGAAAATGACTTTGTCGCCCTGCCGACAGCGCAGCGCGGCATTTTCCTTGCCTTCGATGACCACGCTGGCGACGTTGGTGATGCTCTCGTAATTACCGCTGCCGGAGCTTATGCCCTGCTTGGTGGGGTACAGATTGCCATAAACATACACCACAACCGCCTTGCCGGCATAGGCACTGTCGGCAAGCGCATCGGTCAGGCTGGTGATGGCGGTATGTTCCGCCGGCACCGCGTCACCCGCATACAAAATGACCGGTTCCTCTTCTGCGGCTACACTCAGGGATACCGCTGCAGCGGAAAAGAGCAGGAGTGCCGAGAGGGAAACCGACAAAATACGCCGGATACCTTTCAGACCACGCATACAAAAACATCCTTTCCTGTTCGAATATTTTTTGATCGTTTATTTTACTATACTACATAAATTTCCTTTTGTCTATCTTTTTGGGCGGATTACTCTTGGTTGATTCTCCAAAATGCGCAATTTCTGAACGCTTGGCCATACGAAATCGGCGGAAAGGAAAAAACGTCGTGTCCGCCGGAACTGAGGCAAAAATATTTACAAATCTTTCATATACTGGTCTTGGGTATACGGTAAAATACTAATCGTGAGACCACAGGGAATTCTGAACAGTGGGGAAATGACATGTTTGGCTATGTGCGCGCCTATAAGCCGGAGATGACCTTCGGTGATTTTGAGATTTATCAGGGCGTGTATTGTTCTCTGTGCAAGCGCCTTGGAAAACGGTACGGTCCGCTGGCGCGTATGACTCTGAGTTATGATTTTACTTTTCTTGCCCTGTTCCGCATGGCGGCTGCGGATACGTGCCCGCATTTCGAGGTCCGTCGGTGCGCGCTGCATCCGCTGAAAAAACGGGCGTGCTGCTGCGGCGATGCGGAGCTGGCGTTTGCCGCCGATGCCGCGATGCTGCTCACTTGGTATAAACTCCAGGACAATGCGGCCGACCGCGGCCGTATGAAGCGGCTGGCGGCGCGTCTGCTGCTTTTTGTCTTCCGCGGGGCGCATAAAAAAGCGGCGGCGGCACTGCCGGAAATGGATGCCCATATTGCCCGCTGCATGGAGCAGCAGGCAAAGGTGGAGGCGGAAAAGACCGCCGGCATCGATGCCGCGGCGGACCCTTCAGCACAGATGCTTTCCTACATTGCGCAGGCAGGGGCCAGGGATGAGCGTGAGCGTCGGGTTCTGGAACGCTTTGGCTACTGCCTGGGACGCTGGATATACCTGATTGATGCTGTAGACGATATGCCGGACGATCTGGAAAGTGGCGATTATAACGCCTACATCTTGGCGCGCGGGATTCGGCCGCAGGAGGCGCAGCGGGTGGCTGCGGAGCAGAAGCAGGCGCTGCTGACCCTCAATGCCTGTCTGGCGGAATGCATTGCCGCCTACAACCTTTTGACAATCCGGCGTTTTGACCGGTTATTGCGGAACATTCTGGAGCAGGGGATGCCTGCTGCACAAAATCGTATTCTGCTTCCTCGCAAAGAGCGGCGCCGCAGCGCCCAAAAAGCGGGGGCAAAGAGGTGACCGGGACGGTCAAGGAAAGGCTTGGTTCGGAATATGAGCGTTAGAGATCCTTATGAGGTGCTCGGTATATCGCCCAATGCAACCGACGATGAGGTAAAAGCGGCGTACCGGGAGATGGCAAGGAAATATCATCCGGATAATTATGCCGACAATCCGCTGTCGGAGCTGGCGCAGGAAAAGATGCAGGAGATCAACGAGGCATACGACCAGATCATCCGTGCCCGCCGTCAGGGCGGGTCTGCCGGAGGAGGCCGCGGTGCAGCGCCCTCCGGAGGTTCCCGTTTTGCAGACGTGCGCAGCATGGTCAACGGCGGTCGGATTATGGATGCGGAAATCCTGCTGGACGGCGTTCCTTCCGGCTCGCGTGATGCGGAATGGTATTTTCTCAAGGGCAGCGTACTGTACCGGAAAGGCTGGCTGGAGAGCGCCCACGAGCATTTTGTGACCGCCTGCCGGATGGATCCGGCCAACATGGAGTATCGCCAGGCGGTCAACCGGATGGATCAGCAGCGCAATACCGGAGGCTACCGTGCTCCGGCGCCGGCGGCCGGCGGCTGCACGGCATGTGATGTGTGTCAGGGGATGATCTGTGCGGACTGCTGCTGCGAATGTATGGGCGGCGACCTGATCCGCTGTTGCTGACAGTTGTTTTTCGGCCCGGGCGCTTCGGCGCTGCGGGTCGATTTTTCAGCGTGGTTGCAGGCGGATTTTACGGAAAGGGAGGAAAGCGGATAATGAAGCAAAGCGGCAGGATTGCGGTCGGCGGTGTGTTCAGCGCTTTGGCGCTGGCTTGTATGTTGATGACCATTTTCCCTTACGCGACCTATGCGCTGCCGGCGATGGCCGGCGTCTGCCTGATCCCGGTAGTGCTGGAACTCGGCTGGCGCTGGGGCTGGATGGCCTATGCTGTGACGGCGCTGCTGTCGCCGCTGCTGGCGGCAGATAAGGAAGCGGCGCTGCTGTTTATCGCCTTTTTCGGCTATTATCCTGTACTCAAGGCCTGGATCGAACGCCGGAAAAGCCGGGTGATCGAATGGGCGATCAAACTCCTGCTTTTCAACGCGGCGATGGTTGCGGCCTACATGGCGGCGATTTTTGTATTCCGGCTGCCGGTGGATTTTGAGATTTTCGGCGTCAGCCTGCCGTTTGTCCTGCTCGCTTTGGGCAATGTGACCTTTCTCATTTACGACAAAGCCCTGACAGGGCTGGTTTCCCTGTATCTCTACCGGCTGCAACCCAAGCTGCATCGCATGTTCAAATATTAGAGCGTATCTGAAAAGTCACTGTGTTCGTGCTTTTGTACGAACACAGTGACTTTTCAGATTTGTGATGGTAAACAAATGACCCGGAAAATGAACACGCACAGAAGTGCAGAGCGGCCGGATCAACCGGTGATCACATGAATTTCTTCCGGTGCGGTTATCTCTGTTTTCACGGAACCGTCCGCCTGCTGTTCGTGACGGACATGCACAACGCCGTATGGCGTGGGGAAACTTCCCTGGGCCCACTTCAGGCCGCAGAGATGCGGACGGATACGGATCGCCTTACAGCCGCATTCCAGAATGGAGATGCCGAGAACGGTTTCCATGATAAATGGAACCGCTCCGGAAGCCCAGCCATGACACAGGCTGTGGCGCAGTCCGGTATAGCAATAGGCGCCGAAATCCCCGTGGATGTCCGCCTCATCCTCTGAATACAGTCGGTCTATCCCGCAGCTGTTTGAGCTCCATTCATATTGAAAATCTTCCCAGAACGTTGTCGCGCCATGCGCAAGCATAGGCAGGCTGTAGGTTTTGAGCATCTCCAGTGCTTTGGTTTCTTCTCCGTTTTCTGCAACTGCGCGCAGAATAAAATAGAGCATGAAAGTGGACAGCCCGGAAACACCGTTTTGTGTGATCAGCGCGGCGGCGTCCTCTTTTTTCATGACACCGGCCAGAGCCAGGAAGGCGGCCGCGGCCTTGGAGCCGAAGGGCTGTTCTGCAATCAAATCGAGCTTTTCCCTTCGGTCGGCGCAGCGCACGGCAAGGGCGGGGTCGCTGTAAATCTCCGCCAGTCTTTTTCCACAGTCGAGCGTCATACGCAGCAGAGCCCTTACTCCGCTTACCGCCGCTTTGGTGTCGGCGGTAGGCCAGTCAAGGAAATACGCGTCCAGAGAGTCTGTTCCATCATCCTGCACAAGTGCGCAGAGGTTATTCAGCAGTCCGAGCGCATAATCCCGGTTCTTCTGCAAAAAATCCTGGTTTCCGCTGGCCATGTACCAGTCCCAGAGAATCAGGATCCACCACATCGAATAGGAGGGGAAATGATTCATCCAGCCGGGAAGGGGTGTTTGTTCACGGACGAAATCCAGGCTTTCTTCGACCAGGGGAATGGCACCGAACAGGTTGCGTACGGTCATGCTTTCCGGCATCATGTCCCCGATCCAGACCAGACGATCGCGTTTGATCCCATCCCAGACCATGTTTTGCAGGTTCAGGTGACAGGTGTAGGCCGCTGTGTCAAAAATTTGGTTCAGATCGGCATCACTGCACTGAAAACCGCCTTTATACGGATAATCCCGGTAAATAAAAACCGCCAGAACGGCTTTCAACGCCATTCGGGTGTTCGCTGATAAAAGCTCGAGCTTGACAAAACGAAAGCCGGTCTGCCCCCATTCCTGATCGCTTAAGCTTGGAACGGGGATGACAAATTGTCTGACCGCGTGATCGTTTGTGGCGTTTTTTTCACCGAGCATACTTTCTGCTTCGGAAACGGATTCTCCAAAAGTAATGCGGACTTCCGGATACGCGCTGCCGTCGTTCATATAGGCCATCAGCCGTATGCCGCCATGCAGTTCTGTGCCGAAATCCAGCACGACCGACGCGTGGTTTCCGTCATCGCCGTTTTCCAGAATGGTATACTCCTTTTCGGCAAGGCCGATTTGCAGGGGTTTCTGTACCAGCAGATTTTCGGCATGCTGAACCGTTCCGGCGGCGGAGACGATACGGGTCGGCAAAAGAAATTTCCGAACCCGTTCATCCGTGCCAATAAATTTCAAATTGTCAAGTATACGCATAAAGGGCGTTCCACCTTTCATCTGCTGATACGGTATGGTTTAAAAGAACGGAAATTTCCGGTTGATTTTAGTATATCGGCAAACGGCAAAAATTGCAATCGTTTGCGGTGCTTTTCTGTCCGAAGAGGTTTTCAGCGTGGGAATATATAGAAAAGAATTCGGCGGGATTTTCCCGGGCGGATCGATTGACAAATGCTTGACAATCAGGCATAATAGAGGTTAAAGGAAGTCCCGCTGCGGCAGGGGGATCCCGGCAGCGGGGCGATTTTCAGAACAGGAGTGGTTGGCATGGGATACACATTGGCACAGAAACTGATCCGCTCGCATCTGGTGAGCGGCGATATGACGCCGGGCAGCGAGGTGGCGCTGAAAATCGATCAGACGCTCACGCAGGATGCCACCGGTACGATGGCATATCTGGAATTTGAAGCGATGGGCGTGCCGCGGGTGCGCACCGAGCTGTCGGTGGCGTATATTGACCACAACACGCTGCAGACCGGCTTTGAAAATGCCGACGACCACCGCTACATACAGACCGTGTGCAAAAAACACGGCATCTATTTTTCGCGCCCGGGCAACGGCATCTGCCATCAGGTGCACCTTGAACGCTTCGGCATCCCCGGCAAAACCCTGATCGGTTCCGACAGCCATACGCCGACCGGCGGCGGCATCGGCATGCTGGCATTCGGCGCCGGCGGCCTCGACGTGGCGGTGGCGATGGGCGGCGGCCCTTACTATATCACCATGCCGAAAATGGTGCGGGTCAACCTGACCGGCCGGCTGTCGCCGTGGGTGGCGGCTAAGGACGTCATTCTCGAGGTCCTGCGGCGCATGTCGGTCAAGGGCGGCGTCGGCAAGATCATTGAATACGGCGGCGAAGGCGTGCGTACGCTGTCGGTGCCGGAGCGCGCGACGATTACCAATATGGGTGCCGAGCTCGGCGCTTCGACCTCGGTGTTCCCGTCGGACGACATCACCCGCGCCTTTATGAAGGCACAGGGCCGCGAGGCGGACTGGGTCCAGCTGCAGCCGGACGACGACGCGGTATACGACGAGGTAATTGATATCGACCTCTCCGCGCTGCGTCCGCTGGCGGCCTGCCCGCACTCGCCGGATAACGTCAAGCCGGTGGAGGAGCTGGCCGGCATGAAGGTTAACCAGTGCTGCATCGGCTCGTGCACCAACTCCTCGCTGATGGACATGCTCAAGGTGGCGTCCATTCTCCGGGGAAAGACAGTGCATCCGGATGTGAGCCTGTCGATTGCCCCTGGTTCCAAGCAGGTGTATGCCATGCTCGCGCAGTGCGGGGCGCTTGCAGATCTGATTGCGGCTGGCGCGCGCATCCTGGAATGTGCCTGCGGCCCGTGCATCGGTATGGGCCAGTCGCCGCAGTCGGGCGGAATTTCGCTGCGTACCTTCAACCGCAATTTTGAGGGCCGCTCCGGCACTGCCGACGGCCAGGTGTACCTCGTCAGCCCGGAGACTGCCGCCGTCTCCGCACTGGCCGGCGTGTTTACCGATCCGCGCACCCTTGGCGAGATGCCGGATATCTGGCTGCCGGAGGCTTTCCTGATCAACGATAACATGGTTGTCGCTCCCGCGGCGGAAGAGGAGATGGACGCCGTCACGGTGGAACGCGGCCCGAACATTAAGCCGTTCCCCCAGACCGCACAGCTGCCGGACAGCATCGAGGCTAAGGTGCTGCTGAAGGTCGGTGACAACATCACCACCGATCACATCATGCCAGCGGGGGCAAAGATCCTGCCGCTGCGTTCGAATATCCCGGCCATTTCGCAGCATTGCTTTGTGCGCTGCGATCCCGAATTTCCGGCCCGCTGCAAGGAAGAAGGCCAGGGCATAATTGTTGGCGGTGCAAACTATGGGCAGGGAAGCTCCCGTGAGCACGCCGCGCTTGCGCCGTTGTATCTGGGCATCAAGGCAGTGATCGTGAAATCCTTCGCCCGGATTCATGTGGCGAACCTCATCAATGCCGGCATCCTGCCGCTGACCTTTGCCGATGAGGCGGATTACGACGCGATCTCGTTCGGCGATGTGCTCAGTCTGCCGGATATCCGCGGACGGCTGTCCCACGGCGAAGCGGTGGTGCTGCGCAACGAGACGACCGGGCGCGATATCCCGCTGCGTGCGGACTTCACCCGCCGTCAGGTGGAAATGCTGCTCGCTGGCGGCCTGCTCGACTACACCCGGGAGCAGCAGAAAAAGGCGTAAGACGGATTTCTTTTAGGCCGATGGGCCGCTGCGGTGTCAAGGAGGCGAATTTTCATGCCGAAAGCAGAGCATATATCTATGTCGGTGGTGCGAAGGCTGCCCCGCTATTATCGCTTTTTGTACGATCTGAAGGAAAACGGAATCGAGCGGATCTCTTCGCGGGAACTTTCCCAGCGCATGGGGCTGACGGCCTCCCAGATCCGGCAGGACCTCAACTGCTTCGGCGGTTTTGGCCAGCAGGGGTATGGCTATGTCGTGGGACAGCTGTATGAGGAGATCGGTCATATTCTCGGCATGGACGAGCTGTCGGATACGATCCTGCTCGGAGCCGGCAACATGGGCAAGGCCATTGCCAACCATATGGATTTTGAACATCGCGGCGTCCGCCTGGTCGGTGTGTTTGACGATTCCCCGCAGGTGATCGGTACCACGATACGCGGCATGGCGGTACAGTCAACTGATGAGATCGAAGCGGTATGCCGCCGTGTGCATCCGCGGCTGGCGATTCTCTGCATCCCCAAGGAGGCGGCGCAATCGCTGGTGGATCGACTGATTGCGCTGGGCGTAAAGGGGTTCTGGAATTTCAGTCATTACGATATTACCTACCATAATCCCGGCGTAGTGGTCGAAAATGTCCATCTCGGCGACAGCCTGATGACGCTGTCTTATCAGCTCAAGCAGGCGCGCGAGCAGCAGAATCCCGCTGAGGATTGAGTGCAGCTGACAAAAATCAAAAAACAGGCCGGAGGATATTTCCTCCGGCCTGTTTTTGCGTGAACGGGGTATTTTAAAACTGCTCGTTGTGCTGGCTGCGGTTCTGGTTCTGCTGATTCTGGTTCTGATTCTGGTTCTGATTCTGGTTCTGATTCTGGTTCTGGAACTGGTTCTGCTGTTTGTTCTGATTCTGCTGCTTGTTTTTGGACATGGATGATTCCCTCCTGTCGTTGTAAGAATATAAGCCGAAGGTCAGCGGATGTTTCCGCCGACGTTTTTATTTTCTGCCATAGCGGACGATTTATGCAGGAATCTCGGCGGCTTATCCGAAAAGGTCTTGTCGAAGATTAGGGAAAGTGCTATAATAAATCGGTTGGAATCGCCGCTGTGGCGATGGCCAAATAACAAATGCTTATTTTGAGCGGGGATTGGAAGATTTACGGCATGGGAAAAAGAGAAAATTTGCGGAATATTGCGATCATTGCACACGTCGATCACGGCAAGACTACGCTGGTGGATCAGATGCTCCGGCAAAGCGGTGTCTTTCGTGCGAATGAGCAGGTGGCGGAGCGGGTGATGGACTCCGGTGATCTGGAACGGGAGCGCGGCATCACCATTCTGGCCAAAAACACCGCCATTATGGTGGGCGACACCAAAATTAACATTGTGGATACTCCCGGTCACGCCGACTTCGGCGGTGAAGTGGAACGTTCGCTCTCCATGGCCAGCGGCGCCATCCTGCTGGTGGACGCCTCTGAAGGCCCGCTGCCCCAGACCCGTTTCGTACTGCGCAAGACCCTGGAAGCCGGTCTGCCCGTGGTCGTGGTCATTAACAAGATCGACCGCAAGGACGCCCGTCCCGATGAAGTGCTCAACGAGGTCTACGACCTGTTCATCGATCTGGACGCCAGCGACGAGCAGCTGGAGTTCCCCGTGCTCTACGCCATCGGCCGCGCCGGTGTGGCCATGCGCAACATCGACGACGAGCAGAAGGACCTGACCCCCCTGTTCGAGACCATCCTCGAAAAGATCCCCGGTCCTTCCTACGATCCCGAGCAGCCCTTCCAGATGCTGGTGGCCGACCTGGACTACTCCGATTACCTGGGCCGTCTGGCCGTGGGCCGCATCATGCACGGCAGCATCTACGCCAACGAGAGCCTGGCCTGCATCGGCGAGGACGGCCAGGCCCGTCCCCTGCGCGCCTCCAAGATCCAGGTCTATGAAGGCCTGCAGCTGGCCGAGGTGGACAAGGCCCAGCCCGGCGACATCGTGGTGGTGGCCGGCATCGAGGACGTGACCATCGGCGACACCATCTGCACCCGCGAGAACCCCCGCGCCCTGCCGCGCATCCGCGTGGACGAGCCCACCGTGGCCATGCGCTTCGGCATCAACACCTCGCCCCTGGCCGGCCGTGAAGGCAAGCTGGTGCAGAGCCGCATGATCCGCGACCGCCTGAATCGCGAATGCCTGCGCAACGTGGCCGTGCGCGTGGAAGACACCACCGACAAGGACGCCTTCCTGGTCAAGGGCCGCGGCGAGTTCCAGATGGCCATCCTCATCGAGACCATGCGCCGCGAGGGCTTCGAGCTTTCCGTGGGCCGTCCCGAGGTCATCCTCAAGAAGGACGAGAACGGCAAGACCCTGGAACCCATCGAGCACCTGTACGTGGACTGCGACGAAGTCTTCATGGGCGTGGTCACCG